>Ga0315912_10000657_pt1 | contig 56151 bp, 47 predicted proteins | sample VfabasoilMG_FD_204469 | JGI IMG/M metagenome (GOLD analysis project Ga0315912, IMG submission 204469) | Garden soil microbial communities collected in Santa Monica, California, United States - V. faba soil | ecosystem: Environmental > Terrestrial > Soil > Garden | place: USA: California...
AGTGTCCTCCTCCCAGAACGCGGGGAAGGGAGTGAGTAGCTTCACTTCCTTGACTCCCTTTACTTCCTTGAAAGAATTGTGCCCTTCTCAAGTAGAATCCCCCCGTGTCAGAAACCGCTGCATCTGAGCGCCGTCGTCATCCCCGCTTCGGCGCGGCGGGCCGGTTGGCAGGCCATCTGCTCGATCGCGACCTGCCGGTGCGAGTCAGGGATATTGGATTGGGCGGGTTCTCCATCGAAACCATGACGCCGCTCGAGCCTGGCGTCGAACACCGGGTGCGGTTTGTTTCCCGCGACGACTGGTCCACCGTTCTGCCCGCGCGCATCGCGAACTGCCGTCCGTCGTGCGCGGATGACGGCTCGCCGCTCTTCGTCGCCGGCTGCTCGTTTTCCACCGACGAAAAGCCCGAAACGAAGCGCACGGTGCAGATCCTGATCGAGAAGGTCACGTCGGTCCAGCTGTACGGCACGACCGACAGCTAGTTGCTTTTCGACATCCTCCACGAAGACGCGGACCTGCTGGTCATCAACAAACCGGCCGGACTGGTGTGTCATCCGACGCGCGATGGTGAGATGTCCAGCCTCGTGGGACGGGTCAGGCTCCATCTGGGCACGACCGAGGGCCGGCTCGTGAATCGGCTCGATCGCGAGACCAGCGGCGTGGTGCTCGTCGGCAAGAACACCGGCACGGCGGGCGAACTCGGCAAACTGCTCGCCGCATCCGGCGTGGAGAAGCGCTACTGGGCCATCGTCCACGGCCACGTGGACCGCGACGCGATGATGATCGACGCGCCGCTCGGCAAAGACGATGGGGCCGTCGTTGCGATCAAAGATTGCGTGCGGCCGGACGGTGCGACGGCACGGACGCACATCGTCGTCACCAAGCGTTGTGTGCACGACGGCCGGCCTTTCACCTGGCTCGACGTGACGCCGGAATCGGGGCGTAAGCATCAGATCCGGATTCACCTCGCGCATATCGGCCATCCCATCGTGGGCGACAAGATTTACGGGGCGGATGAACGCCTTTACCTACGCTTCATCGACAACACGTTGACGCCAGGCGATTACGCGACGCTGATGGTGGCCAATCACCTGCTTCACGCGCGGCGCGTGGCGTTTGCCTGGCGCGGGCGGCCCTGGGCCTTTGAAGCCGATCCGGGCGCGGATTTCGGCGCTATGCTCTCTGCATGTCGAACCTGAACGACCCGGTGCTGCCGGGCGCCGCCGCCTCTGACTATGAGCGCTACCTTCGTACGGACGAGTTGCTCGCGCTGCAGAAGTCGCCGGCCACGATGGTCCACCGCGACGAACTCCTGTTTCAGACGATCCACCAGACCGCCGAACTCTGGTTGAAGCTCGCGTGCTTCGAGGTGGAGACGGCCACCGCGCAGATCGACCAGAACGACGCCTGGTCGGCGGTGCGACTACTCCGACGGGCCACCGCCTCGCTGGATCTGGTGTCGTCCGGAACGATGATGCTCGAACACCTCGCGCCCTGGGATTACCACGGGGTGCGGCGCGCTCTCGGCCACGGCAGCGGCTTCGACTCGCCGGGCTTCAAGCGCACGCACGAGTTGTCACCGGCGCTCGGCCAGGCATTCCAGCGGTTGCTCGCGCGCCGGAAGCTCGACGTGATGACGCTTTATCGTGACAGCCACGCCCACGAAGACGCGTTTCAGATCGCCGAGCGTTTACTCGACTGGGACCAGCGCCTCATTCAATGGCGGACGATGCATCTGCGCCTGGTGGAACGCATCATCGGCGGACATGTGATTGGCACGCAGGGCACACCCGTCGAAGTGCTCGCCAAGCGGTTGGACGTGCGGTACTACCCTGAACTGTGGGATGTGCGGAACCATCTGACGGCGGAGGCTCACACGAGTCCGGAACCGAAATGATGGATGCCCTGCCGTTCCTGGTGGTGCTGGGCGGCATCCTCGTCGTGCTGGTTGTCGTGATACGCGCGGCGATGCGTCCGGGCGGCGGCCGCACGCGCGGCCCGGGCGCCGGCGCGACCGGGGCGGTTTACGACATGTTGAACGAGGACAAACGGAAGGCGATCGAGATCATTGTCGAAGGCCGCGCCGAGTACCGCGATCCCGAACACGCCGACGACGTACCGGACCCGCCGTCATCCATAAAACCCTGAACTTTGCGTCTGTTGGGGCACGGTTGATCCGAACCCACCGACGCTGCTCCGGCGCAGGCCCATCAAGGCGATCGCGGCGTACCAGAGACGCCGGAAGTTCGACGGCATCGTGAGGGAAAGCGGTGATTCCATCACGCCTGTTTCGAGACTGAGACCTCGCAGCGCCACGCCGGCTTCCGCCCACCGCAACAACACATGCGTCAGATCCTGATCAGGCACCGTCGTGCGCTGACGAATCACCAAGACCTGCTTGATGCCGTGCGCGAGCAACGCCACGCCTGACGGGAAATCCTGTGGGAGCACAATCCAGCGGTTGTCGTAGCGTCCGGGCTCCTGCGCGCCCATGACGGTGCCGCGGTCGGCGTCGATCAGAAACGCGGGCCTGGCATCGGGCGCCAAAACGAGGCGCTTCAGAACTTCGGTGCCCGCGCCGAGCGCGCGTTCGATGGGTTCGACAGGCACCACGGCATTCGGCCCCGACGTGCCGTTGAACATCGGCACGGGACGAAATCCTCGTTGAGCCAGCGCGAGCCCGACCAGTACAGCCTGCGGACCCGGCAAATCCACGACGACCGCCTCGGGCTCGAATTCACCTGGCAGTCCTGGCGACGTGAGCGCAGGCACGGCGGGCTCGGGGTCGCTCACAAGGACGGTCGCGCTCGCAAACACGACCGGTTTCGCCCACTGCGACCAGAAGACGTCGTCCGGCGCCCACACGGCAAAACAGTCCTGACCTGAAATCATGACGCCTTTTGACCTCTGCCCTCTGCCCTTTGCCCTTCGATAAAGACTGCTGCATCTGTCGCACGCGCGTCGATGAGCGGCCTCGGGGCGAGCCGCCCGTAGGCGCCGACGACGCGGTCGTCCACGGTATACACGCCGAGACACGGAAAAGAGTCGCCCTCCGGCGTGTCCATGGCCGCGGTTCGAAATCGACGCTGCGCCACCCATTGACTCGGAAACCATGTCGCGCCGCGTTTGATGCGCGTCCAATCGCGGGCCTCGATGGCTTCCGGCACACCGACGCCCTCGCCCACACGGCCGAGCGCCGGTTTTAACACCCACTCGCGACCTTGCCGCCAGGGCGCCTTGCGTGGGTCACGTGTCTCCGGCAACAGCGCGCGCCACGTCGGTAACGGCGTCCGCAAGTCGTCCCAGACGAGCGGAAAACGCTTGGTCTGCGTGAGCATAGCCGTCGACGGATTCGCGATCGGCGTCAGGGAGCCTGCGAAGTAGTGCGCCCAGCCTGACCGCGCCGGCAACATGTGCAGCCATTCGGACGGGAAGAACCGCACGACCAGATCAATCGGCCCGCGCCACCACGCCGCGTCCAGCCGCGCACGTCCGTCCTGCCACCTGATGTGCGCCGGGCTCGCGAGGTGGACGCGCGCGCCCCGGGCCTCGAGCCGGCGCGCCAGATACGTCATCATCTGCTGATCGTCGCTATACGCAGTGGCATGTACGAGCGCGAGCACCGGCGCGGCCGACCGTGCGGCGGCGATCAGGGCGTCGCAATACGCGCCCGCCGGATCGCCCGTCGATGCGGCCCACGGATAGTGCGGGGCCATGAGCGCGGCGAACCCGGACGCCTCATTCAAGCCACCAGGAACGTCGGTATTCGCTTCCGAAATCCGCCAGCCTTCGTCGGTGAAGTGAAAATCAAAGCGCACGAGCCTCGCGGCGCCGCGTGACCCACCGGCGGACGCCGCGACAGCCAACGCGCGCCGCACCGCGCGCGGCAGGCCAAGGCGCCGATGCAGATCCGGACGTGTCATCAGTTCCGCTTCGGCCGCCAGCGTCTCGCGGGCAAGCGCCGCCGCCATCTCGGCGACCTCGGTCCACGCGCTGGTGCGCATCACCAACGGCGCGCGCGCGACGACGCCGACATCGCCGACCTGCGGGTCCCATTTGTCGCATTCGAAGATCGCGCGGCGTCTCAGTTGCGCGAACTCGGCATTGCCCAGCGGCGTGACCGGCAGCCATGGCGTCACAGTGTGGTCCACACGAGCGCCACGGAGGCCGCCGCCATGGACACGTAGACGATGGCGGGCACGACCCCGCCGTCGATGACGGGCGTCGGCGGCCGACCCGGCCGCGGCCGCATGATGCGTTCGATCATCAACGCGATCGTCACGACAGGCAGCACGGGCCATGCGCGCGCGACGAAGTCAATCACAGTGGCCTGCGCGGACACCCAGTCGCCCATCACTGCACCGCCGAAAATACATCCGCATGCGGTCAGCAATCCGCCGAAGCGCCAGCCGGCCGCGACGTCGCGGTCGATCACGACGGCATCGACGACGCCGGACCACTGCCCCATGGCCAGCCACACGGCCGCGAGTGCAGCGGTCGCCAACGTTGCCGCGAAGACGACGACCCACCACCCAGGTCCATTGCCGATGTTGCCGCCGGCGTAACACAGCGCCACGCCCAGGATCGCGCCCGTCCACGCGGGCAGCGCGGCCGCATTGCGCCGCTCGATCACATCGTCGCGGGGATTGAGACCGGCCATGGGAAAACAGAACGCGGCGAGACGGATCCACGCCAGACCCATCACGAAATACATGAAGATGTACTGGGGCGCGTCGCGCACGTCGACGGCGGCCCACGCGCCGAGGATCGCCGATATCAAGAGGCCCGCCAAACCGACGACCGTACCCATGACGACCACCGGCGCCCGTGACTTCCGCAACCCGTCGATCGATGCCGCGCGAAACAGCCACCACGCCCACGCGATCGGTCCCAGCAGGATCGATGCCGCCGTCACGAACATTTCGTCGCCAGACATGTGGTCGGGATTGTAGCGCCGTGCTAGCATCCCGCGCATCGGAGGAATTGTGGTTGCGGCCAGCGCAATGCGGTGACGCGTGACGTCACGGGGATCCGTCGAGGGAACTTTACGACGGCCATCAGTGTCAAAAAGGATGGGTGCGGTTGCGGAACTGCCGGTCGATAGTGTTCAGGGAGGCACCATGAAGGGCGTTCAGTCGTTCTTGAGGCTGTATTCCACTCCGTTGTCCGTCAAGGGATGGCGTGGAGTCCCGTTGCTCGGCGTCGCCGCGGCGATTACGGTCGCGTTGCCGCAGGCCCGGGCGATTCTGGCGGCCGGCCTCATGGGCGGAATCGTGATTGGCGCGGCGCTGATCATTGCGCGGCACCAGTTCCGGTCATCGGGTCCGCGTCGCGGGACCCCGATCGTCCTGTTCCCGAGGACGGCCGAACTCAGGTTCTGAGGTGTCGCACAACCGCATCCACCTCATCGGTTGAACCCAGCACCACGCTGGTTCGTTGATGGATGCCGGTAGGCTGAATGTCGAGAATCCGTCCGTCGGCGCCGGCGACCGCCTGGCCGCCTGCCTGCTCCATGAGCATCGCGATCGGGTTGGCTTCGTACATCAGCCGGAGCTTGCCTTCCGGGTTTTTCTTCGTCGGCGGATACAAAAACACACCGCCTTTGAGCAGCGTCCGGTGGACGTCCGCCACCATTGACCCGATGTAACGGCTCGAGTAGCCCTGTTCCTGCGCCCAGTCCAGGTACTTGCTGAATCCCGCGGGGAACGTCCGCCGATTCCCCTCGTTCACCGAATACGTCTTCCCAGTTGTCGGAATTTTGATTTGGCTGTTGACCAGCACGAACGACCCGATCATCGGATCGAGTACGAACATATCCACGCCGCGCCCCGTCGTCAGCACAAACACGGTGGACGAGCCGTAGAGCACGTACCCCGCGGCGACCTGTTTCGACCCCGCCTGGCACATGGTCTGATTGGTGCCGATGAGCGTCGGGTCGTTGCGGTAGATCGAAAAAATGGTCCCGACGCCGACACCGACGTCGAGATTCGAGGACCCGTCGAGCGGGTCGAAGATCACGCCGTACTTGCCGCCGTCGGCGTCTTTCCGGAGCAGCGTGGGTTCGTCGTCTTCTTCCGACGCCACGATGCCGACGCTGGGGCGATTACCCAGGCATGTCATCAGGATTTCATTGGCGATGACGTCCAGTTTCTGTTGCGACTCGCCGTGAATGTTCGCGCTGCCATGGTCGCCGAGCACGTCTTCGATTCGGGCGATGCGAACCTTGTGCGCGATGGCCTTGGCGGCCAAAGAAATGGCGGACAGGATCCAGGTAAAGTCACCGGTCGATCCCGGCGCATTCGCCTCACCCTGAAGGATGTGCGACTGCAACGAAGTGATGTTGGGGCGGTCGCTGGCGCGTCGCCGCATGACGGAGTCCGGCATGCGGGAGACGGTATCATTCCGGCATGATGAGACCAAGCCGTCCGCGAGGCGTCCTCCGAACCCTGGCCGTGGCGGCCATCCTGACGACACCGTTGTCGGCTCGCACGCCGCAGCAGACGCCGCCTCAGAGCGCCGCGGCGGCCCCGGCCGTCCCATCGCGCACCAGTGTCCTGCGCGGGGAGTACGGTCGCTATCGTGCGAACAACGACCTGCGGTCCTACCACCTCGATATCCGCGTGGATCCCGCGAAAAAGCTGGTGAGCGGCAAGACCACGATCCGGTTCCGGATGCTGGCTGATGACACGCGTATTCAGATTGACCTCTACGCCAATCTAGCCGTCGACAAGATCCTCCTGGGATCAACGCCGCTCAAGTACGAGCGCGAACTGAACGCGGTGTTCATCGATTTTCCGGAAGCGCTGAAGAAGGGGCGCGACTATGCGATCGACTTCTACTACTCCGGCACACCGCAGCAGCAGGGCCGGTTCGGTGGATTCGTCTTCTCGGAAACGCCCGCCGGCAAGCCCTGGATCTTCACGGCCTGCGAAGGCGAGGGCTCCAGCCTCTGGTGGCCCAGCAAGGACCAGTGGCACGACGAAGTCGAGAATATGGACATCAGCATCGCGCTGCCGAATGGCCTCGTAGACGCGTCGAACGGCCGCTTCGTTGGCAAGACGGATCTGGGCGACGGGTTCACACGCTGGGACTGGCACGTGAGCTACCCGATCAATTCGTACAACGTGTCGATCAACGCCACCAACTACGAGCACTTCTCCGACACCTTGGGCGACGTGACGCTGGACTTCTATGCCACGCCCGAGAATCTGGCCAAGGCCAAAGAACAGTTCGCACAGGCCAAGCCGATGATTGAGGCGTTCAAGCACTACTTCGGCGAGTACCCGTTCGTGAAGGACGGGTACAAACTGATCGAGGTGCCGTACACCGGCATGGAACATCAGAGCGCGGTGACCTACGGCAACGGATTCCGCAATGGCTACGGCGGGCGGGATTGGACCGGTGTCGGCATCAGTCCGAAGTTCGACTTCATCATCATTCACGAGAGCGGGCATGAGTGGTTCGGCAACGCCGTATCTGCCGCGGATGCCTCCGACATGTGGATCCAGGAAGGCTGGTGCACGTACCTCGAAGGTCTCTACGTCGAGCAGATGTTCGGCTACGACGATGCGTTGAAGTACGTGAATGGATACAAGACCAAGGTGCAGAACAGGACGCCGGTGGTGCGCCAGCGAGGCCTGCACCAGTCGCCACAGGGCAACGACCAGTACTTCAAGGGCGCGCTCTTCCTCAACACGCTCAGGAGCGTCGTGAACGACGATAAGAAGTGGTGGGCGATCGTGCGCGGCGTCTATGACACGTTCAAATACAAAAACATCATGACGGAAGACATGGTGAAGTACTTCAACGACAAGACCGGGCGCGACCTGACGCCGATATTCGACCAGTACTTGCGGAACATCGCGCTGCCGACGCTCGAACTCAAGTTCGATGCGGACGCGGGCACCGTCGCGTATCGCTGGAAGGCCGACGTCGCGGCCTTCGCGATGCCGATCAAAGTCGGCACGAAAGACAAATGGCAAATCATCGAGCCCACAACCAACGCGTGGAAGACGATGAAGACGACGCTGACGAAGGACACCTTCGAGGTCGCGACGGATCTGTACTACGTGAACGTGACACGGCAGTAGCCCGACGGAGGACCTGTGACGCAGCCCGCACTCGACGATCGGCCGGCTCGGCATCTGTCGTTGTTTGTTCGTCGATCGGCCGCCATCACCATCGTCCTGATAGCAACCGGTTCCTTGCCGATCGCGCAGACGGGCAGCTGGATAGCCGCGGAATTGACGCGTGTGCGGCTGGGCGGCGACGGCGAAATGCCCAAGATTCAATCCCAGGTCCTGCCTGACTATCCGGCCGACGCGACGTTGCACACGACCGTGGACATCGAGGTGGTCGTCGGGACCAAAGGCGCCGTCCTCCAGGCACGCGCCACATCGGCGGATGACCAGGCAGCGGCGACGGGACGCGCGGTGTTCGAGCGCGCGGCGATCGACGCGGCCCGCGCGTGGACGTTCAAGCCGGCGACCACGATGATGGGCGATCGCATTCCGGTGCTGATGCTGTTGCAGTTCGAGTTCGCGCCGCCGCGCGCAATCGGCCAGCCCGGACAGGTCGCCGCCCGACTGTCCGGGGTGCCGCTCGCGCCTTTGCCGGACGTTGGCCAGCGAGTGAGCGTGGACACGGCCCTCGCCCTGGAGAATGGCGGCGCCAAGGCGCTTGGCGTGCAGTGGCCGAAGGTCGTGCGTCAGGTCTTGCCCAGTTACACGCCCAACGCCATGCGCGCAAAAATCACGGGCAAGGTCAGCCTGGAGATTGTGATTCTGGCCGACGGCTCGGTGGGCCAGACGCGCGTGACGCGGACGCTTCATAAGGAACTGGACCAAATGGCCCTCATTGCGGCGCGCTACTGGCTCTTCGAGCCCGGCACGAAGGATGGGCGACCGGTTGCAACGAAGGTCGCACTCGATCTCGAGTTCCAGCTGCACTGATCCGTCTCCGTGAGCTCCCTTCCACCCGATCGGGTGATGTGCCGCGTCTGGCTCGCTGCCAGAATCGGCTCATGTCACTGAGCACCCTGACCCAATTCTCGAATCAACTCGCCGACATCATCGCCGCCGCATCGCAGTCCGTCGTTCAGGTGCACGGCCGGCGCCAACCGGCCAGCGGCGTCGTGTACGCGGCCGACGTCGTCGTGACGACGACGCGTGCGATCGGACGCGAAGATGGCCTCACGATTCGGACGCCCGACGGCCGCACCGTTGAAGCGGAACTGGCCGGCTGGGATCCCGCGACGCACCTCGTCGCACTGCGGGCGCCCGGCTTGAATCTGCCGCCCGCGACACCATCCGCCGCACCGCCGCGCGTCGGCCACATCGCGGTCGCTATCGCGCGATCGTGGAGCAATGCACTGACCGCCAGCTCGGGCATCGTGTCCGTGATCGGCGGTCCGCTGCCGACCGGTCGCGGCCGGGCCATCGACGAAATCATCCGCACGACGGCGCCGATGCACCGTGGGTTTGCCGGCGGGGCGTTTGTGGATACTGACGGGCATTTGCTGGGCGTCGCGACCGCGGCCGAGATTCGCGGCCTCGGTGTGGTGATTCCAACGGCCATCGCATGGCGTTCGGCGGAGAGCCTGCTGGCGCACGGTCGCGCGAAACGCGGCTACCTCGGCGTGGCGGGACAGGCGGTCAGACTCGCGACAGGTCAGGCCGGAGCGGGCGGTCCTGAAACGGCCGTCGTCGTGGTCCAGGTGATCGAGGGAAGTCCCGCCGCCCGCGCGGGCCTGTTCGTCGGCGACGTCTTGGTCGCCATTGACGGCGTGCCGCTCGAATCGCCGGATCGGCTGCTCGAAGCACTGGCCGGCCGCGGCGGGCAGTCGGCCACGCTGCGCATCCTGCGTGGCGCCACGGCGTCGGACGTGCCGGTTGAGATCGGTGTGAAATAGCGCCGCGCGATAGAGTCGAGCGATCGCGAACAGCGCATCGCGGTAAAGTGAATTCGATGCGCGTTGTGCTCGTCGGCCGATCCCGGGATCGGGATCGTGTGCGGCCTCAGCTGCTGGCCGCCGGCCTCGACATCGTCCTGGAAGCGGCGGCACAACCTGCAGCCGCCGAACTTCCCCACGATGTTGATGCCGTCGTCATGGCAACTGCAGACCCGTCACCGTTCGCGACACGGTCGGTCGCGGCGAGTGAACTGACTGAGGCGCTGACGGCGAGGGAACAGGAAGTGCTCGAGTTGGTCGCGGAAGGTCTGTCCAACAAGGCGATGGCGGCCGCGCTCGGCATCAGCGATCAGACCGTCAAGTTCCACGTCGCGGCGATCATTGCCAAACTCGGCGCATCCAATCGGACCGATGCCGTGCGCCGTGCCGTTCGGCGAGGCCTGATCGCGCTCTAATTTGCCGGCCGATCTTCCCATGGCACCACGATGAGCTGATGCCGCTCTGGTCCGCGCAACACGACGACGGGCATCGGCCGGCCGATGCGTTCTTCGGTGAGATACCGGTGCAAGTCATCGACGCCCGTCACCGGCTGACCATCGAACGCGATGATCAGGTCGCGCGGCTGGATTCCCGCCGCGGCCGCCGGGCTGAACCGCTCGATCGATTCGACGCGAACGGCGGAAGACACAGCCAGACTGTGATGGCGCGCCAGCGTGCGCTGCACCAGGGCCCGATGTCCGGCCACGCCGAGATAGCCGCGCCGTACGCGACCATCACGCAAGAGTCGCGACACGACGACGCGGGCCGTATTGCTGGCGACCGCAAATGACAAGCCCTGCGCAGGCATGATCATCGCGGTGTTGACGCCGATGACGTCGCCCTGCGACGTCACCAGAGGGCCGCCGGAATTGCCGGGATTGAGTGCCGCGTCGGTCTGCAACACGTCATCCATAAGGCGGCCCGATTGCGCGCGCAGGGACCGCCCGAGCGCACTCACGACGCCCGTGGTCACCGTGCAGTCGAACCCGTACGGGTTTCCGATCGCAATCGCGATCTGCCCCACGCGCACGGCGGCGGAATCGCCGAGGCTGGCGAACGGCAAACGATCGCCGGCGACGCGAACCACCGCGAGGTCCGTATCGGGGTCGTCCCCGAGCACTTCCCCGCGAGAGATCCGGCCATCCGCGAACGTGACACGCGCATGCGTCGCACCGCGAATGACGTGACTGTTCGTGATCAGCAGACCATCGGACGTGAACAGAAAACCGGATCCGGAACCCTGGCCGGCGACTTCGAGTTTGACGACCGCCGGGCCGACGACCTCGATCGCGCGCACGACGGCATCCGAATAGGCATCGAGCAACCGTCCGTCATCAACCTTCGCGGGTAGCGCCATACCTGCATGCTACGAGCGCGAACTGGTTGCCGACACCGCCCGAATGGGTGGGCGAGATCCGACGATTCACCATGGGGGGCCATGAGGGGCCATGGGGACGAGGGCCTGGCGGCCGCCGTTGGCGGCCGGCGGAGTGAGGAAGCGAACGGAGACGAGAATCCATCGAAGGACCGCCACGAATGGACTCTCGTCTCCGTTCACTTCCTCGCTCCGCTTAGCCCGGCTTCGCCGGGCCACCAGGCCCCGGCATCTTTATGGTCTCGCCCTTGCAAACGGGCGGCTCATGGTTGAAATCAAACGCGACCCCATCGTCAGCACGATCTTCGATGCCGCGATCGAAGTTCATCGCCAGCTCGGACCCGGTTTATTGGAGTCCACCTATCAAGCCTGCCTCGTTTACGAACTTGTGCAACGCGGAATTCGTGTCGAACAGCAGGTAGCGATTCCGGTCGTCTACAAGGGCGTTCGGTTGGATTGCGGCTACCGGATTGATCTACTGGTGGACGGGGGGATCATCGTCGAGATCAAGAGCGTGGAGACGCTGCTATCGATTCATACGGCTCAAGTGTTGACTTACCTGCGACTGACGGGTGCGCGACAGGCGCTGATTCTGAATTTCAACGAGTTGACGATGATGGCGGGCGTGAAAAGTTTCTTGGGCTACGGGAACAAAGTGACACACGCAACCCGCCCGGGACCAGATCTACCCGGCGTGTGAGACAAGTGACGCGAGGTCCGAGGCCTGGCGGCCGCCGTTGGCGGCCGGCGGGATGAGGGAGCGAACGGAGACGAGAGTCCATTGGATGTTTTTCCGTGATGGACTCTCGTCTTCGTTCGCTCCCTCGTCCCGCTAGGCCCGGCGAAGCCGGGCCACCAGGCCTCACAGACAACGTGCAGCCCCACGGCCCCTCATGGCCCCCCATGGTGAATCGTCTTACCCGCCGGGCTTGGTTGCTGGTCGCAAATTCTTAGCTGGTCACGATGGGCGGCCCGGTGGCAACCCCGCCGGGCGGGCGGGGCGTCTGCGCCGTCCCCGGAAAATCCGGCACTCGTACCCGGAAGATCGGACAAGTACCCGATGGTTCGGCCCCTGCATCAGCGTCAGGATGGGCCTCAGAGACGGAGGGTATTCAAGTGACGACCTACAGAGGCACGCAGGCAGTTGAACCGGGGCTCTACCTGAACGCGAAGACATTCCGACTGACCACGGTCGACACTCGCAGACCGTTGCCAGGAACCGATGATGAAACATATCGCCGCATTCCGATGGCGCTCATGCTGGCCGCGGCACCTTTGCTCGGACTGGCGTTTGTCATGTTTCTGCCGTTCATCGGCTTTGTCGCGGTGGCGTATCTGCTGGGCCACAAGGCCGTTCAGGCCGCCGGCGTCGCGGCCACCGAGGCTGCCCGGATCGTGCGCCCGAGCTGGGCGCCGTCACTGGCGTTCCTGAGCCGGCCGAAGCCCGCCGCACCGGCCGCCGACAAAACTGAACCAGCGCCAGTCGCCGATGCGTGGACCGAAAAAATCGAGAAGACGTTGAGTGAAACCGAACGCAACCACTAGGTCGTCCCGTGAGCGCGAGCATGAAGTTACGTCATAATGATCGATTGGCGGCGCACCGATCGGGCCCAGCAGTAAGCTGCACCAGGCTTTCGGAACGCCGTCACTAAGGGGACGGCCATGACACGGCGTCAGCGTTCGAAGGTCAGCGCCACCGCAGGGTTACTGGCGCTGACTGCACTCCTGGGTGTCAGCCCGGCCTTCGGCCAGCAGGCCGCCAAACCGGCACCCATTCCCGACGCGGTGGCCAATTGCCTCGGCTGCCACGAAGACAAAAGCCTCGCACTCACCTTCAAAGACGGATCGACGATGAGCCTGTTTGTGGACATCAACGATCTGAAGCACTCCGTGCACGGCTCCCAACTCATCTGTACGGACTGCCACGGCAAATACGATCAGGACCATCCGTCCGGCGCGACGTTCCCGAGCCGGCGCGCCTACACCGTCGGCGCGTATGAGCTCTGCAAGAAGTGCCATTTCGACACGTATACGCGCACGCTCGAAAGCGTGCATTACGAATTGCTGAAGGCGGGCGTCGACAGCGCGCCGATGTGCGTCGATTGCCACGGCTCGCACAACATCCAGAATCCGCACCAGAAGCGCGCCATGATGTCGCGCAGTTGCGCCGTCTGCCATACGGACGTCTACAAGGTGTACGCGAGCAGCGTCCACGGCCGGGTGCTCGTTGAAGACGACAACCAGGACGTGCCGGCGTGTGCCGACTGCCACACCCACCATCAGATCCAGCAGCCCGGCACCAAGTTCCGGCTGAACTCGCCCGAAACGTGTGTCCGCTGCCACGGCAACGCACAGCTGATGGCCAAATACGGCATCTCGACCACCGTCGCGCAGACGTACCTGGCGGATTTCCACGGCGTCACGGCGTCGCTTTCACGCAATCTGTCCGAATCACAGCAGCAGATGGTCGTCACGTGCAACGACTGCCATGGCGTACACAACATCGCGTCTCCCAAATTGAAGGGACCGGAAGCGATGCGGGCAACTGTCACGGCCGCCTGCAGCAGGTGTCATCAGGACGCCGCGCCGTCGTTCCCGGCCGCGTGGCTTTCGCACTATCCGCCGTCGCCGCGCCATGCCCCACTCGTCTGGACGGTGCAGTGGTTCTACACGATCTTCATTCCCTTCGCTGTCATTGGATTGATCCTCCACCTGCTGCTGCACGTCTATCGCCTGTCGGCGGGTCGCTGAGGTTCCGATGACGAAGGAGACACTGACAATGGCCACGAACACGGGCGACTTCGTCGTGCGGTTTTCGTTCTGGAGCCGCTTCCAGCACGCCATGATCATTCTGCTGTTCGGTCTCCTGCTGCTGACGGGCATGCCGCAGAAATGGCCCGGACTGGCTGCGAGCCGCTGGATCGTCGATCATCTGGGCGGCATCTTTGCGGCACGATGGCTGCATCGCGCCACCGGAATCGCCTTTACCGCCCTGGTCGTGGCCCATCTGACGGTCGCCATCGGTGGCATCCTCCTGGGCCGAATCAAGCCGTCCATGCTGCTTGGCAAGCGCGACTTCCGCGACGCCATCGACAATCTGCGCTATTACGCCGGCTACGCGGACACGCCACCGAAGTTCGGCCGTTTCGACTATCGCCAGAAGTTTGAATACTGGGGTCTGATTTTCGGCAGCCTGATCATGGTGGCGACCGGCTACATCCTCTACTTTCCGATCCTCGTGTCGCGCGTGCTTCCGGCTGAACTGATTCCGGCCGCCAAGGTGATGCACAGTTACGAAGCGCTCTTCGCGTTCCTGATCGTTCTGATCTGGCATATGGCTGGTGCCCACCTGTCGCCCGAGGCCTTCCCCATGGACACGACCATCTTCACGGGCAAGATCAGCAAAGAGAAACTGAAGCACGAACACCCGCTCGAGTACGAGGATCTGTTCGGCAAGTCGTGACGCCGCCGCCCTGGCTCAGCACGTTGGCGTCCTACCTCGGGCAAGTGACGCTTCACTCCGTGGTGATGGGCGTGATCTTCTACGCGTGGGCTCACCGCGTCCGTCTGCCGTCCGGCCGCACCAAGCGGCATCTGCTGGCCCTGCTGCTGGTGCTGCCACCCATCACTGCCGCGATTCCGGGACGCGCGACCGTGGAATTCGGCGAACGCCTGGCCTGGCTGAACAGCGCCCGCCTCCTCGCCGTGCCGCTCCCGGGCGGCCTGCATCTGATCCACCTTCTGCTAGCCGTCGCCGTCGCCTTTACGGCCCTGACGATCTGGCAGGAAGTGATTCCGTCGTTCGAGCGCGTCGATCGATCTGCGGCCGCCGCGCCGTCATCGCTCGTCGCACTTGCGCGCGCGCTGCCCGGCTGGGAGCACTGTGCCGTGTCAGTGAGCCCGGGCCCGGCGACGATGCTGGTCACGACCGGTGTGCCCGGCCGGCCGCGGCTCGTGATTTCCCGCGGTGCCCTCCGGACGCTGACGGTCCCCCAACTCGACGTGGCGATTCGCCATGAACATGCGCACTGGATCGGCGGCCGCTGGTGGTGGTCGCACGCACTGTTCGCCATTCGTCTGTTGCAGAGCGGTAATCCGGTCGCGCTCTGGGTCTTTCGCGAATACTGTCTCGAGATCGAAATCGACTGCGACGCCATCGCGGCGACCGGCCCCAACGTGGCGGTGCTGGCCCGTGTGCTGCTCACCGTGTATCAGGACACCGGTCCGCGTGACATGGCGACGCGCCACGCGCTGCGGCGGCGCGTGGACGTCCTGCTTGGCGGAGGACCCGCAAATGCCGCGCTGCCAGCCGCCACGGTGCTGGCGGCGTCCGGCATCATGCTCGTGGTACTGCCATGGCTCGTGTAACCGGGCTCGGCTCGTTCGTGGTCATCACGCTTCTGGTGCTGGCCGGCCTGCGCTCCGTGCACCTGGCCGTGCCGATCGCGTTTCCGGAGACCAGGCCTGGGCCGATCGCAATCGACACGCTCGACGATGTGCGGCGAGTGGTCGGCTTCGCGCCTGTGATCCCGGCGTACCACCCGGCAGCGCTGGGCGCACTTCCGACGCGCATCACAGGCATCCTGAGCCCGTCGGCAATGGTCACGATCGTGTGGCAGACGCCCGAAGCGTACCTGTCGGTCACGACACGACGCGATCGGTCCAGGCCGACTGCGTCGCCGCTCGCCGTGCCGTTGGCGGACCGGCCGGACGCATCCTGGTGGTTCGAGGGATCGCGCGCTCACGCGCTCGTCGCGCGCGACGGCCTTTGGATTGAGGTCGAAACGAGCCTCGGAGAGCAAGAGCTCAGACGTTTCGTCGACACGCTATCTCATTACTGACACTGACGGCAGTCAGACATCCTCGACTGAGATGACCGCCTTTCGCAGCGCGTAGCGGATCAACTCCGATCGGGTGTGCATCCTCAGCTTCTCCATGATGTTGGTCCGGTGGGTCATGGCGGTCTTGAGGCTGATGGCCAGGTACTTGGAAATATCGCGGCTGGTCTTCCCCTCGGCCAGCAGCTTGAACACCTGCTTTTCTCGCGGCGTCAGGCGGTCGTAGTCATCCTCGGGGTCTTCGATCGAGCGCCCAGTCGTCACCAAATCCACGAGTCCGTCCGCGACCGACGGATGCAAGTAGCGCTGTCCGGCATGCACCACGCGGATGGCCTCCTTCAGCTGCGACGCCACGCTGCTCTTGAGCAGATAGCCTCGCGCGCCGATTCGAAGGGCGCGCCGAATGTACTCACGGTTCTCATACTGGGTCAGGATGATGACCTTCACCTCCGGACAGTCCTTGACGATGGTCTCGGTCGCCTCGAGACCGCCGAGTCCTCCCGGCAGATGGACGTCCATCAAAACGATGTCCGGCCTGAGGCGGGTGATGAGACGAACGGCGTCCTGCCCATCGCCGGTCTCCCCCACTACCTCGAACAGAAGGTCCTGCTCCAGGATGGCGCGGATACCTGCGCGAACCAGGTCATGGTCATCCACGATGACGACGCGGATCATAAGAGCGGAATCTCCACAACGACATGGGTACCCATGTCAGCCTCGCTCTCAAAGCGGATGGTGCCATTCACCAGCGCGGCCCGTTCTCGCATGCCGATGATGCCCGCGCCCTCCGATTTCGCGTCCGGATCGAATCCCCGACCATCGTCTTCCACATCCAGGATCAATTTGCCGTCGCGTTCGTAGAGTTCGACGGACACCTGCTCGGCCTGAGCATGTCGGAGAATGTTGGTGACCAGCTCCTGGTACACGCGAAAGATCACCGTCTCGATTTCCGGCCGCGACGGCAGCGGTTCGTCGATTTCCAGGCTGACAATCAGGCCCTGTCGCTTCAGGTGTTCGTCGGCATATGCGCGCATCGCCGTCGCCAGCCCCAGATCATCGAGCAGTGAGGGCCGCAGATCGTGAATGATGCGATGGACCTCCTGTTGCGTCCGGCTGAGCAGCGCGGTGGTATGAGCCATTTCCGGAGTATCAACAGACATCTGGTGCAACGACAGTTGAATCACCGTCAGCAGCTGGGCGATCTCGTCGTGGAGCTCGCGGGCGAGACGCCGGCGTTCGTCCTCGGTCGCGCCGAGCATGCGACGAAGCAGGGCCTTGCGCTGTTCGTTCTGCACGGCGATGACCTTCGTGCGCTCGGCCACCTGGGCTTCGAGGCGCTCGTTGAACGCCTGCAGATCGCCCAACGTGGTCTGCAATTGTTCACGGGCATTGTCGAGCGTCCGGGCCAATACGGCGATCTCGTGGTCGCCCGCCACGGTGATCGGACTCGATAAATCGCCGTCGCGCATGGCCTCGGCCTGGCGCGACAGTTGCCGAATCGGCCGCACCACCGACCGGGATAGTGTGCGCGCCAGCAACACGCCCATCACCAACAGCCCCAGACCGGTGAGCACCAGGCTGCGATTCATCGTGTGAAGGCCGGAAAAGGCACTGGCGCTCCGCTGTTCGATCACGACGCCCCAGGCGGCGAATCGGAGCGGCACCATCACCGTCAGCGACTCCTGCGGCGCGTCGCCGGCGGCAAGCATCGCCGGCGATCCGTCAACCACCAGTGGACGGTGGGCGCGAATGCGGTCGCCGAGCGCGGTGGCGCCAGGCAAGGTTCGAAACACCTGTGACGAATCCGACGAGGCCACCACGACGCCGTGCTCATCAGAGACGACCACGTGCATCGTGGGATCCGCGTCGAGGTCTTTCAGGAAGGCATTCACCATCGAACTGGCCGGATTCATCTCGGCGACCAGATAGACATCGCGGTTCTGGAATCTGAAGGGCTGAACGATGGCGAGGATTGGATGGTCGAGACGCCCGGGCTTGCGAACCAGCGCCGTCACCGCCTCGTGCTGTCCCAGGCCGCGGACTGGTACCGGCGTCGTGCCGGCCGGATCGGCGACGACGACGTCGCCGCGATCGTCCATCACGTACACCGCGTCGCTGAACGGCGACTGAAACCGGAAGGACCGAAGCCTTGTCTCCGCCTCGCCCGTTGACCCGGGCAGATCAGCGCCCAACCGCCCCAGACTCTGAATCGCGCTCGAAATCGTCGTGTCGAGCGAATGCGCGATCGTCCGGGCCAAAAGCAAGCGCTCGTCGACGAGGTTCTTGCGCAGCCCCGGCAACGAAATCACCCAGACGACGCCGGCAATCACGACCAGCAGCAGGAACCACTGCAGCAGCACCGTGTTCAATCGTCGGCGCAGGCGCATCGTACGATCCTAGAACTGATGGACGGGAAAGATACTGCATGGTCGCGACGGGAACGACGATCGTTCGTCGCTCCCGTCGTTCGTCGTTCCCGTCGTTCGTCGTTCCCGTCGTTCGTCGTTCCCGTCGTTCGTCGTTCCCGTCGTTCCCGTCGTTCCCGTCGTTCCTAGAAGGCGCCCAGCGTCAGCCCGAACGTAAACGACCGGCCGCGCGCGGGCGCGAACTGGAATTGCTCGCGGTAGTACGTATTCGCAAGATTCTCGACCGCGAACGTCAAGGCCACGCGATCGCGGCTCTTTGTCAGGTTCACGCCCCACCCGATGCGCTGCACAGTAAAGCCCTCGAGCGAGAGCAGATCCTGGGCGATGAGAAATGGTGAATCGAGCAGCGACGAGGCCACGCGCGTCACGTCGCTCTGCGATCGCACGCCGTACTCTGCCCACCATCGCCCGTTCGTGGCCGTGAAGCGCACGTTGGCGAGAATCTTCGACGGCGTGATGTTGTCCGCCGGCGTGCCGGCCAGCGACGTATTCGTCAGCGGGTCCGTGCCGGCCGTGATGGTGCCGCGCGTAAATGCACCCGCGGCAGACAGCGTCAGCACGCCCGGCCGAAACACGATCGGCGCGTCAATCGACCCTTCGATGCCGCCGATACGAACGTCGGCATAGTTGATGGCCTGCGCCAGCGGGCCGGACGGCGTCACCGCCACGACCAGGTCCTGCGCAATGAAGTCCTGATACTGGTTGACGAACGCATATGCGCCGCCGGACACGCGCCCAATTCGGAACTTCGCGCCGAAATCGAGATTCGTGCCGGTCTCGGGCCGCACGAGCACGTTCGGCGCGATGTTGCCGACCGTCGCTGGACCGGAAAACAACATCTCTTCCAGATTCGGATGCCGATAGCTCCGGCCCAATCGCACGAATGGATTCACGCGGCCGCCGGGATTGATGACCAGTCCGACGTCACCCGTCAATGCGTTCCGGTTGTAGGTCGCGCCGGCGGGATCGGGCAGCGTCGCCGGGTCGATCGGCGGCACGGCGCCGGCGACGATGGGGTCGACGCTGTATCCCGGCGTCGCCTCGGTCGTCACACCGTAGTAGTCGCCGCGAATCCCGGTCATCAGCGACATGTGCTGATTGATGCGCCACTCGTCCTGCGCGAACAATCCAAGATTGGTCAGGCTGGCATCCGGCACGCGAACCGGGTTCGCCACGGTCGGCGGTCCGAGCACGATCGGCGACGGGAACACCGTCGCGGCCGGACCGAACGGTCCCATCGCCACTTGTCCGACCATCGACATCGTCGTCGTGGTCGTGCGCGCATCGCTGCTCTTGTCGCGATACAGCATGAGGCCGGTCGTGAGCAGGTGGTTCTTGCCAGGCACCCAGACCGCCTGTGCGTCCACGCCAGGCGTCCACACGCGCTGTTGGGTATCCGACAGGATGTCCAGCCGGAACACGGCGATCGGAAAGAAGGAGCCGGCTGTGGGCGCCGGGAACTGCACAGGCAACCGGTTTTCGAGCAATCGCTGCGTGCGCTGGTAGTACGCGGTGACCGACACGTTGGCCAGGTGCGGCGTCAGGTCTTGCGCCTCATAACGCGCCGAGAACCGATCCAGGTCACTGTGCGGCAGTGACGTCGCGTTAAAAAAATACGGATCGGCAAAGTCGGCAAAGCCCACGTTTTCCATGCGGCGCTGCTGGTAGCGAAGGCGCAACGTGCTGTTCTCGGCGAGTTTCACCAGGCCGGACGCATTCACAAAATAACCCTGGGCGCCCGAGTTCAACACTTCGTTGCTGGTGCGGCTGTATGGCGCGTTGAAGGGATCCGGAAACGCGTTGAAATGGAAGCCGAAGTTGGTGTCGATCGTATCGGTGCGGTGCAGCGTGCCGTTCGCGAACAACGGCGCGTTGTTCTCCTCGGTCAACGCACCCGCGTGGTAGTTGTCGTATTTCTCCGCGCCGCCCTGCACCCGAAACGAGACGCGCGACGTCGTCATGCCGAGCGTGAACGTGCCGCGGCCGCTCTGTTCGTTGGACGTGTAGAAGGTATTGAGGCCGTACAGAAACTGGCGCTTCGCCGAAAACGTCGGCTCGTTCGTGATGATGTTGATCGTACCGGCCAAGGCGTCCGATCCGTACATCAGCGTGCCGGCGCCGTTGACGATTTCCATCCGGCTGATGGTGTCGGCGGAAATGAGCCCGACTTCGGCGCCGGTGCGCTCGGTCGCCTGTCGCGCCGTGTTCAACCGTTCGCCGTCGACGAGCACGAGCAGGCGCGTGGAATCCAGGCCACGCAGACGCGGCCGCACGCCGAACGGTCCGTTGCCGACCGGCGTGATGTTGGCGGCCGTCGTCAGCGCGTCGCCGGTCGAGAGCGGATTCGTCGCCGCGATGGCCGCGCCCGACATCGATTCGACATTCAGCGGCAGCCGCTTTGTCTCGCGCTCGGACCGTGACGCAGTGACGGACACTTCACTCTTCAGCATCCCGACCTCGAGTCGCAGCGGGAGATCGACTTTGTCGTCGGCTTTCGCCAGGACGACCGTTCGCGCCGCGTCCGCAAAGCCGTCGCGCGTGACGATGATGAGGAACGAACCAGCCTCGGGCGTGTCCACGTGATAACGCCCGTCCTGGCCGGTGACGGCCACGATCTCCCGGCCAGTAGCCAGGTCTTTCAAAATAACTTTTGCGCCCGGCAACACCGCACCGGTCGCATCCGATACGAGGCCACTGACCGTGCCGGCCAGGGCGGGACTGGCGGCCAACGTGACCGACAACAGCACTCCACACACAAATTCACGCGTACGCATACGACTCCTCGACTGGCAGACAGCCAGCGCTCAACTCCATCGACGACTGTGCGGCGGACCACGGGCAACCCCCTGGCTCAACACCGCGATTGATGTGAATGGGTCGATTAGCGGAGCGGAGGAGGACGCGGTGCGAAAACGGCGGTCCAGCCAGATCGATGGGGATCGGCGGCCACCGGCATGCGCACCAGAAGATGCGCGGGCAAACGTGGCGTTCGCCGCGTCGCCCGCAGCGCCAACGCCAGGAGGATTAGGAGTCCAGCGAGAACGGCGGCGCCCGTCGAGGCCTGAACGAGGACCGCGGCCGCTTCCGGCAGCGCCGGTGCGTTGACGTCAAAGCGATCCGCGAGTGCGGGGCCATGCAGCAGCGCGGCTAGCAGCCATAGGGCCACGGCGCGGCGACTGCGAAACAGCGGCGCCTGCTGCCGACGAAGGGCCCAGAGCCCGAACGCGAGACCCGCCGCAATCAGCCAGCGCGAAGCCAGCGCGAAGTCGGCCAACTGGCCTTCCCACACCTGGCCGGCAAACAGCCATCCGTGGAACACAACCAGGAAAAGCCCGACTATCGCGAGGGCCTTACGAAACATAACGCCTCAGTGTAGTGCAAACGTCGTTCCCGATTCTTCGAGACGCGACACGCACAAAAATCGAGGATTTCCGACTGACATGCGGCAAGGGTGCGCAGTATTCCCCGACCTCCAGCGAGAATGGGGGAAAGTTACCCATACGCCCGAACGCCGACCGGCCTATTTTCCGATCGCGGCCAGCGCGCGCCTGGCGACTTCGTTCTGAGGGTCCTGCCGCAACACTTCCCGGAGTGTCTGGGCCGCCGCGTCAACCCGGCCCGCGCGCAGCAAGGTCATTCCAAGGCTGAGGCGCGCCTCGAGAAAACCCGGCTCGAGGCGCACGGCCTCTGTCAGGTGCGAGAGCGCCGCATCCCATTGTCCCTGCGTGGCAAGCACGCGGCCGAGGTTGTGGTGCGCATCGACGAAATCCGGCTTCAATCGCACGGCCTCGTTCAGTTGCTCGATGGCCGCGGCAATCTGATTGTGCTGAGCCAACGCCCATCCGTAATCGTTGCGCATGGGCTCAGAGCTGGGACTGAGGCGGACGGCCTCGGCAAACTCGGGCAACGCGTCGATCAAACGTCCCGTTTTGGCGACGGCCAGCGCGAGTTGCCAATGTCCCTCCGCGAGACCGGGTCGCAAACGGACGACTTCGGTGAACTGTGCGATGGCTTCGGCCGGGCGCTGCGCATCGACGAGGAGCGACCCGAGCGACATCCGAGGCTCGACCACCGATGGATTGAGGCGCACGATGTCGTTCAGCGCGTCGATTGCACGCGCGGGCTGTTTTGACTCCACCAGCGCCCGAGCCAAACCAAGGCGCGCCTCAAGATAGGCCGGGTTCCGTTCAATCGACTTTTCATAGACGGGAATGGCCTCGACGGCGCGACCCGAGCCGTGCAGGTACTGAGCCAGACCGAAGTAAATGCCGAAGTTCTGCATGCCTTCGGTCACTTCCGCCGTGTGGCCCCACAGCGTCACCGTGTCCCGCCAATACTGCACTTGCGCGTGCGCCACGACCGCGCTCGAGAGAACCACGCCCGCGCCTGCCACCGCCAGCGCTCGCCGTATGCCATCTGACTTCGCCAGCGCCACCGCGCCCCAGGCGACCGCGATCGTCAGGCCGATCAGCGGCAAATACATGTACCGATCAGCGCGGGCATGTCCGCCGATCTGCACAAGACCGATGACCGGCACCAGCATGCCCATGAACCAGAGCCAGCCGACGGTCACGAACGGCGCACGGCGCCGCAGCCACCACGCCGCGATCGTCAGGACGATCAGTACCGCTGCGGCCACGACGATTCGGCTGACAGGCAAGGACGAGGGAAAGGGATAGAACACGCCGAGCCCGGTCGGCCAGATGCCGAGGCGCACGTAGTCGGCATACGACACGATGACGTTCTGCAACCTCGACGTCAGCGGAAACGACTCGAGACTTCTGACCGCACCGCCCTCCCGCTGCACCAGGAACGTGACAACGCTCGAGGCTGCCACGATGGCCAGGAGCGGCACTTTTTCGACGACGAGGTCCCGCCATGGCTGCTGCTTGCGTGCCGGCCCTGCCGGGGCTCCGGCGACACGGCCCAAGGGCCAGTAATCCAGCAGCAACAGCACCATCGGCATGGTCACCAGCATCGCCTTGGCCATGAGACCAAGCGCGAGCGCGGAGGCGACGGCCGCGTAGCGCACTCGACTCGGCGATTCGACGTAGCGGACGTAGGCGCCGAGCGTGAGCATGAAGAAGAGCGCGCTGAGCACGTCTTTTCGTTCAGCGACCCACGCAACGGACTCCACATGAAGCGGGTGCACAGCGAAGATCGCCGCGACAAATGCGCTTCGCCGGACGCTGCCGGTCATCCGGCGCAACACGCCAAACAACAGGAGCGTGTTCAGCACATGCAGGACCAGATTCGAGACGTGATGCCAGCCGCTGTTGAGGCCGAAGAGGCTGATGTCCAACGCGTGCGAGATCCACGTCAGCGGATGCCAGTTCGCTTCGCGTCCCGTGGTGAACGCCCAGGCCACGCTCTGCGAGGTGAGGCCGCCGGCGAGATCGCGATTCTCGTAGACGTATTGGGGATCGTCGAGCGCGACGAACGCGAAGCGCCAGACCGGCGCGTAGGTCGCCACCGTCACGAGCACGAGCGCCGCTACAACGCCGAGCACGACGCCACGGGTCGAGTCCTTGGCTGATCGGGCGGCGTGAACAGGGGGCGCGGCGGACTTCGATCGCTGACGTGCCAAGCGGCGAGCAGTCTTACACGCTTTCTGCCAATGATAAAGTCACGGCCTGTGACGACGACCGCGGGGGTTGGGCGGCCATTGGCGCTGTTGTTGCTCCTGGGCGCCCTGACACATTTCAGTGGCTTGTCGCACCCGCGACAGGTCGTGTTCGACGAAGCCACGTTCGGCAACTACGTCTCAGCCTACTGTTGCACCGGCGAGCGCATCTTTGACGTGCATCCGCCGCACGGCAAGCTGCTCATCGCGCTCGCCGCCAGGCTGGGCGGCTTTCACGGCTTTGTGTTCGATCACATCGGCCTGCCCTACGGCGACCAACCAGTCTTCGCGCTGCGTTTCATGCCGGCCTTGATGGGGACGCTCATCCCGGCCCTCTTCTTCCTGTTCCTGCGCGAGCTCCACGCGTCACCGCGAATCGCGCTGTTGGGTGGCCTGCTCGTCGCGCTCGACAACGCGATGCTCGCCGAGACGCGCATCATCGTCTTCGACGGCATCCTGGTCGCGGCCACGCTCGGGGCGCTCGTGTGTTTTCTGGCCGCGCAGCGATACCGTGGTGCCGGCTGGCGCCTGGTCGCGGCCGGCGCGTTGACGGGCCTGGCCATCGGCACCAAGACCACGGGATTATCGGTCGTCGGTCTCGTCGGCGTGTGTTTGGTGTTCGGTCTCGGCGTTGTGAGCGGGCCGATGCGATCGCGCGTGAGACAGGGACTCGTCATGAGCGCCGCGGCGCTGACCATCTACATCGCGGGCTGGGTCGCGCACTGGGTGCTGCTGTCCAATCCCGGACCCGGCGACGCGTTCTACCCCACGACCGGCCACATCGTTGACGACCTGATCACGGCGCATCGCACGATGCTGGAGCAGAACGTGTCGCTGTCGGCGACGCATCCGGACGCCAGCCGGCCATGGACGTGGATGTTCATGAAAGTCGCGCCCTACTTCTGGCAAGGCGATGGCGCGTCGATCTACATGGTCGGCAACCCTGTGGTCTGGTGGGGCTCGGCGGTCCTTTTCCTCGGCCTTCTCGTACAACTCGTCGTGATGCGGCCGTTCGGCGTGCGTATTCAACCGCCGATTAATCCTCACCCGCTCCCGTGGGTCGCGCTCGTGGGTTATGCGATCGCGTTCGTGCCGTTCTTTCCCATCACCCGTGTGCTCTTTCTCTATCACTACCTCACGCCGCTCTTGTTCTCGCTCGCGTTCGTGCTGCTATGGCTCGATCGATCGGGATGGGTCCCGGACGGATCGCGGCAGCACCGAATCAGCTATGCGGTGGTCATCGCGCTGGCCGTCGCGGGCTTCGTGCTCGTCAGCCCACTGACGTATGGGTTCTCGGTGGGCGGCTACGACGAATGGTTGGCCGGGTTCGTCAGATCGTGGCGATAGTGCTGGTCTGGCGGCAACCGGTGTTTAGCCAACAGTGATCCGTCCGCGCGGTAGACGACGGGAATATCCCAGCCGTACTGGCGGATAAGCGCCTCGTCTGTGTCGATATCCACTTCGCGCACGCGGTAGCCACGCCGGACCAGCTCGACCTTCATTTCGTCGCAAAGCCCGCAGCCGCCGCGCGTATAGAGGGTGACCTCTTCCATCCCAAATAGTGTGGCACGTCGAACGGGCCGAAAACAGAAGTCGCTGACGATTTCGTCGCTCCGTCCTGTCGCTTGTCCATGCCACAACAAAGATGTGTGGCGAATGCGCTCGGAAAACGCGGACTGCGTCGAGGAAGGCCGTCCCGCCGTTGGCAGCCCGTTTGCGTATCTATCGTCATCATGGCCGGCGACAATCTTGACGGTCCGGAACTGGACGTTCTCATTCGAGATCTGTCAGCTCCGAAAAAGAAGGCGGTGGTGTCGACACCTGCCGCCGGTCGTCCTGCCGTTCCGATCATGGTGTCATCCGTCGTCCGACAATCGGGGCCAGGAATGACAGCCCCGCCCGTTGCACCCAGACGGGAACAAAAATCCTTTCTTTCCTCGATCCGGATGCCAAAGCTGCCTCCGCTGCCCGCGCTGCGCCTGCCTTCTCTGCCGGCCGTATCTCTGCCCAGGCTGAATCAGATCCGGGTGCCGCAGAGTGTCGTCGTTCGAAGCTGCGTGGGACTCGGCGTGTTGCTGAGCGCGGCCATGCCCTTCTGGCCCTACCCCAAGGCGGGCGTGTGGTGGGTGCTATACCTGTTTTCGGTCGGCATGGTGGTCGTGGCCGGCGTCTGGAGCGCGCGGCTAACGTGGAATACGCGTCTGGGTATGGCGCACACCGTCGCGCTCTTCGTCGTGTTGTGGGGCATCACGCTCGCCGCCGAAGAAGCGCTCGCGATGAACGTACTTCCCCCGGTGAACTGAGCAGCCAAATCGCGCGCCGCAAGTCCCGTCTATAATCCACGGGCGAGGTGCGTGCTCCATGCTGTCGTTAGTCATTCCCGTCTACGACAACGAGGGCAGTCTTCCGCGATTGTTGCGGGAGGTCGGCGATTTGGCCGGCCGCGTCCCCGGTGGCGCCGAGGTCGTCTTCGTCGTCGATGGCAGTCCCGACGGGTCCCTGAAATTCCTGCGGGAACACCTGCCGTCCTGGGGCGTGCCGGCGCAACTGATCGAACTCTCACGAAATTTTGGCGCCTTTGCGGCGATTGCCGCGGGCCTGCGTCACGGCAAGGGCGATTTGTTCGCCGTCATCGCCGCCGATCTCCAGGAGCCGCCCGAACTCATTCTGACGTTCCAAAAACTGATGGCGGCCGGCGACGCTGACGTGGTGTTCGGATGTCGAACGGGCCGCGCCGATCCATGGTCGTCGCGAGTCATGTCCGGACTCTTCTGGTGGCTCTACCGGCGGTTTGTGATGCCGGACATGCCGCCAGGCGGTGTCGATGTGTTCGGCTGTACCCGCGTCGTTCGTGATCGGTTACTGGAGCTGAAGGAAAGTCACACCAACCTGATCGCGTTGCTGCTCTGGCTGGGATTTCGCCGCGTCTTCGTGCCGTACGAGCGCCGCGCACGCCAGGAAGGCCGAAGCGCCTGGACCCTGGCCAAGAAGTGGCGATACGCCGTCGACAGCATCTTCAGTTTCACCGACTTGCCGATCCGGATCTTGCTGGGCCTCGGCACGATCGCAACCGTCGTCGCGGGCATCGCCGGCGTCACGGTCTTCGTGTTCTGGCAGATGGGCCACATCGCGGTCCTGGGGTACACCCCGCTGATGCTGGCGATCATGTCGTTTGGCGGCCTCACGGCCATGGGACTGGGGATTGTCGGGCAGTACCAGTGGCTCTCGCTGCAGAACACCCGCAACCGGCCGGGCTTCATCGTGAAATCCACGGACGATTTCGATCCGACGCGGTAATCAGCCGATCGTCAGCGCGCGACCAACTTGAGGAACTCGTCGTAGTCGCGAATGTAGTCCGCCGCATCGTAGTGGTGCGACGCCAGCACGAGCAGGACCGCGTCTTCGGAATACCGGAATTGCACCGCCCACACCATCGGGGGCACGTACAGCCCGAGATCCGGCTCGCGAAGTTCCACTTCCTCCGCTGTCGTCCCGTCGTCCACGACGACCGTCACGCCACCCCGAATGCAGACGAGGAACTGGTGGCACTGCCGGTGCGCGTGTTCGCCGCGGACGTCCTTGCCGGGCACATCGAACACCACAAAATGGCGCTTCGGCGTGAACGGTATGTCATCGCCATATTCGCCGGCCGTCAGTGTGCCGCGGAGATCCTGCGCGAGTGTCAAACGATGCCGCGTCACGCCACGAACGGATGTGGGGGTAGTACTGCCCTGGGAATGAGTCACTGGCGCTCCTGCAGGATCGCGATGCGGCCGCGCGTTCACGTAACCCACGATGCGGGCCGGATTACCGGAGACGATGGCCCGGGCGGGCACGTCGCGCGTCACCACGGCGCCCGCGCCCACCATGGCGTTCGCGCCGATTCGAAGGCCCGGCAGCACGACCGCGCCCGCGCCGATCGACGCTCCGTGTTCGACATGGGTTTCGTCAACCGTCGCCTGGTACTGCTTGCTTCGGGGGAACTTGTCATTGGAGAACGTCGCGTTCGGTCCCACGAACACGTCGTCGGCCAGCCTCAGGCCGTTCCACAGCTGGACGCCGGACTTGATGGTCACCCGATCGCCGATGACGACGTCGTTTTCGATGAAGACGTGATCGCAGACGTTGCAGTCCGCGCCAATCACCGCACCGGGGAGCACGTGCGCAAAGGCCCACACGCGGGTCCCGGCGCCGATGGCCCGGCTTTCACACAACGCCTGCGGATGAACGAAGACGTCGCGGTTCTGTGGAACGTCGGCAGCCATTGGGGCTTGATCCTAGCGCAAAGCCATGCGCCGGGCAGAAACGAAACGGGCGGCGCGATGTTCCTGCGCCGCCCGCGCTGTCGTTGTTCGTCGTTCCCACCTTCGCCCTTCGGGCTTCGGTGGGCAAGCCCGTCGTTCGTCGTTCGTCGTTCCCGTCGTTACAGCGTTAGTACCGATAGTGTTCCGGCTTGTACGGCCCGTCCACGCTCACGCCGATGTACTTCGCCTGTTCATCGGACAGCTGGGTCAGACGCACGCCGAGCTTCGCGAGATGCAGCCGCGCCACTTCCTCGTCCAGCTTCTTCGGCAGCATCAGCACCTGGAGGCCAATCTTCTCGGCGTTGTTGTGCAGTTCGATCTGCGCCAGCACCTGGTTGGTGAAGGACGCCGACATGACGAACGACGGGTGACCCGTCGCGCATCCGAGATTCAGCAACCGGCCCTCGGCGAGCACCAGCACGCTGTGGCCGTCCGGGAACTGGAACTCGTCATACTGCGGTTTGATGTTGACCTTCTTGATCCCGGGCATCTTCTTCAACCCGGCCATGTCGATCTCGTTATCGAAGTGGCCGATGTTGCCGACGATAGCCTTGTCCTTCATGCGGGCCATGTGCTCGACGGTGATGATGTTGAAGTTGCCCGTCGCCGTGATGAACAGGTCCGCCTTTTCGAGCACGTCCTCCATCGTCACGACTTCGTAGCCTTCCATCGCGGCCTGCAAGGCGCAGATCGGGTCGATCTCGGTGATGACGACGCGGCAACCCTGGCCGCGCAGGGCCTGCGCGCAGCCCTTGCCGACTTCGCCGTAGCCGAACACGACGGCCATCTTGCCGCCGAGCATCACGTCGGTCGCACGCGCCAGACCGTCCGGCAGCGAGTGCCGGCAGCCGTAGATGTTGTCGAACTTTGACTTGGTGACCGAGTCGTTGACGTTGATGGCCGGGAAGAGCAACGTGCCGGCATTCTTCATTTCGTACAGCCGGTGCACGCCCGTGGTGGTTTCTTCGGAGACGCCGCGGATGCCCTTGGCCAGTTTGCTCCACACACCGGGGCGCGCCTTCAGTTCGCGCGTGAGCGTGTCGAGAATGACGCCCCACTCTTCGGGATCGTTGGCTTCGTCGAACGCGGGAATCTTGCCCGCTTTTTCGAACTCATACGCCTTGTGGACGAAAAGCGTAGCGTCGCCGCCGTCGTCCACGATCAGCGTGGGGCCCGAGCCGTCCGGCCAGAGCAGCGCTTCCGTCGTGCACCACCAGTACTCCTCGAGCGTCTCGCCTTTCCAGGCAAACACGGGGATGCCGCGCGGCGCGGCGGCCGTTCCGCCGGTCTCGTCCCGGCCGACGACCACGGCGGCGGCGGCGTGATCCTGCGTCGAGAAGATGTTGCAGGAGACCCAGCGCACGTCGGCGCCGAGTTCCGCAAGCGTCTCGATGAGGACGGCCGTCTGAATCGTCATGTGCAACGAACCCATGACGCGCGCGCCGCTGAGCGGCTTGGTCTTGCCGTAGCGCTCGCGGAGCGCCATCAAACCGGGCATTTCCTGCTCGGCCAGGCGCATTTCCTTGCGGCCCCATTCGGCCAGCGACAGGTCGGCGACTTTGTACGGCATACGGCCGGCCTTGCGGGCCGCGTCGAAGGAGTGAAGGGTCGTGGTCAGTGTAGTCATGTGTGGTCCAGGGTTCGGGGTTCAGAGTCCAGTGTTCAGGTTCAGCGTGTTCGTGAAGGATGGCGAATTGCTCATGGCTTTCGCCGCCGTCGCGGCGAACAGTGTTGGCCCTTTGGCGTCAGCCGCGGGCGGCAATGGATGAATGCGCACGTCCGAGAGGCCCGCGTGCGTCAGATAGCGCTCGATCTGATCGTCCGAAAAGCCGAGCCAGACGTGGCCCATGCGCTGCCGGTATTCGTCGCGTTCGTGCGCGGTCATGTCGACGATCAGCAGCCGGCCTTCCGGTTTGAGGACGCGCACGGCCTCCGTGAGCGCGAGCGCCGGCGCCGGAACGTGATGCAGCACGAGAATGAGCGTCACCGCATCCAGCGACGCATCGGCCAGCGGAAGCGCCTCGAGTGTGCCCGCGCGCAAATCGACATTCGACAGGGTCCGGACGCGCTCGCGCGCGGCCGCGAGCATTTCCTCGGATCCGTCGACGCCGATGACCTGCGCCACATGCGGCGCCAGTGTGGGGAGCAGCGCACCGGTCCCGCAGCCCAGGTCGCCGACAACCCAGTGCGATGGCAACAGGCCGAGCAGCGCGCCGGGTACGAACTCATGTCCAAAGAGCTCGTCGCGCAATCGATCCCACTGCCCTGCCGAGGTGGCGAAGAACTGCTGAGACGCTTCTCGTCGCTCGGCCAGGACTCGAGCCAATCGCCTCTCGTCCTGGTCGGCCCCAGCCCGTCCCGCGACCTGCTGACGGGTCAGTTCCCAAATCTGCGCCCGCGGTCCGGTCGGGCCGCCCAGTGAAATCGCGTAGTAACGGCTCGTGCCATCGCGACGGGACGTCAGCCACTCGGCATCGGCCAGCATGCGCAGGTGCCGGCTGACGGTCGACTGCGGGAGCTGGAGCACCGTACACAGCTCGGAGACGGTCAGCTCGTGACGTTCCAGCAGCCAGAGCATCCGGCAGCGCGTGGAATCGGCGAGGGCCGAGAACGAATCGAGCAGGGACGGTGCAGTCAACATTTAATCCGTAAATCCGGATTCAAGGATATATCTACGAAGCTTCGGTGTCAACAGGGTCAGACCTTGGGGTCAGACCCGGGGGTCAGACCAGGGGGTCAGACCCGGGGGTCAGACCCGGGGGTCAGACCCGGGGGTCAGACCCCAAGGTCTGACCCCAACGAACCCCACAACGAACCCCAACGAAAAGGGGCTGCGGTTTCCCGCAGCCCCCTGCTTGGTTCAGGCCGTTGGTGAGGCGTCGATCGAGTCTAGAAGCGAATCAAGAACGTCAGGCGGTAGGTGCGGGGCGCAATGAACGAGGCGCGGCTGGTCGCGGTGCCGAAAGACGAACGGACGGCCGAACACGCGCCCGCGTCGCTCTGGCACCAGGCGACGTTGTTGACCGCAATCTTGTCCTCGTTGTTGAAGAGGTTGAACGTCTCGAATCTCATGCCGACATCCGTCGTCTTGGCCAACCGATACGTGGCCTCCAGCGCGAGGTCAGTCGTGAACAGCATGCCCTCAATCCGGTCGGACCCGAGACCCTCGTAGTTATAGCTCAACGTCGTCGCCTGCACGTCCGTGCCGGGAACCAGCACGCTGACCGTGCGCGTCTTCGAATACGTCGCCTTGGAACCCGCGGTACCGACGACGCCGGCCGTCAGGTCGACGGGACCGAGCGAGTGACGGTAAGCCGCGTTGAACTTGACCATGTGCGGACGATCGAAGGTCGGCAAACCCGAGAGCTTCGACTGGAGATCCGCGCAGGGGAACTTCCCACTCGCATCGCCCAGCCCCGCGTCAACGCTCTGTTGGCAGGTGGCGTCGACGAAGTCCTCCAGCGCCGTGAAGTCGTCGCCGAAATGATTCCCGCGCGTTTCGGAGAAGGTGTAGCTGGCCGCCGCCGACCAGTTGTCGGAGAACCGCCTGTCGAAAGTGAATTCCACGCCGCGATACGTGCGCTCGCCGCTGTTCACATTCTGCACGACACGATTGATCGATCCGTCGTCGTTGAAGGTCCGGACGTCGTCGATGAAGTTGTTCCAGGTGCGCGACACCATGCGGACGCCAACGCCCATCATGTTGTTGATCTGACGCTGGAAGCCGACGGTCCATTCGTCCATGAAGCGCGGCGTCACGTCGAGGTTGGGCAGGAACGTGCTGGCGCCCTCCTCGTTCCGGTAGCTGAACACATAGGCGGAACCGTTCCACTCATACGAGTCGTAGTTTGTCTGCTGGGGCACCGACGCGAACGCGTCCGAGAATCCCTGCAGGATGCTGTCGTGGAAGCGGCCCCACGATCCGACGAGAATCGTCTTGCTGTCGCTGGTCAGCGACACGGCGCCGGACAGGCGTGGCGCGTAGACCCAGGCATCGACGGTGCCGGCGCCGACATCGCTCGTGCCCGTCTGATGTTCGACGCGGATGCCGGCCTCGAGGCTCACGCGGCCACCCAACTGGACCTTGTCACGCGCGTAGAACGCCAACTGATCGCCTTTCGACGTGGACGGCGCATCGTCGTACTGTTCGTACACGAAGGGCGAGTAGGTGCGTGTGACTGGATTGAAATCAGTCACGTAAAAGACCCTGTTCGATGGGAAGCGGAAGTAGCTCACCGACTGCAGCCGCTGCCAGTCGGCGCCGAATTTCACGGCATGCGTGTTGCTGCCGGCGCTGAAATACTCGATCGCGCCGCTCGCCTGCTGGCGCGGCCGGTCCACCTTGCCATCGAAGGTCGCGCCGTTGTACCAGCGGCCGTCGTTGAGATCGAGGAACGGCGAGCCGTTTTCGAGCGTGTTGGCGGCTTCAAACGGGATGACGTCGATCGACGCGGGCGCGTGCGCGGCCATGACCGTCGCCGTCCACCGGGATCCGATCACGCCGTTGTACTGGGCGGACCAGTTGCTGCCGTTCTGGTTCTGCGCCGTCAGGGCCCGGCGTTCGGCCGAGTTGCCCCAATAGTCGATGACAAACCCCTCAGTCGGCGCCTGCGCGTATTTGAGCCACACGTTGTGATTGCGCGCCAACTGCGCGCTCACCCGCAAATTCATGAACGGCGACGAGGTGGTCTGCTGATAATTCTCGTTCTCGAACCCGGGCGCCGCATTCGTCTGCTGCTCCGGCGTGGTGTTGCGCGCGTCCTCATAGGCCAGGAAGAACCACAGCCGGTCCTTCGCGATCGGCCCGCCGAACGTGCCGCTGTACACCGGATTCAGATGGTCGAACTTCGTGCGCGCCAGCGAGGCGCCCGTGATTTCGTTGACCGTCGTGTTCGGCGCGTTCCAGTCGTCATTGGCCGCGATGTACTTGAACGACCCGGCAAACTTGTTCGTGCCGGAGCGGGTGATGACATCCACCACGGCGCCCGTGCCGCGGCCGAACTCCACGCCCACCGTCGAGGTGCGCACGATGACTTCCTGAATCGCTTCGTAGTTCATGTTCGCGCCGAACGTGCCCGTCGTCGGGTCCGTCGTGTTGATGCCGTCGAACATGAAGATGTTGCTGCTGCTCAGCGCGCCATGGGAGTTCACGTTGCCGGTGCCGACGACGCCGGGCGCCACGCCTATCAGTGCCTGATAGTTGCGCGCGAAGGCGAGCTTCGCGAATTCGTCGACGCGAACGCGCGTCTCCAGCGTCTGATTCGTGGCGTCCACGATCGGCGTTTCGCCGACCACCGTGGTCGTCGCTTCGATGGGGGCGACTTTCATCGTGATTCCGACCGACGTCATCCGCTCGGCTTCGACCAGGTTGCTGGTCAGCGTGACCGTTTCGAAATTCGGCATCTTCGCCGTCACCACGTAGCGCCCGAGCGGCACGACGGTGAACAGAAACTTGCCGTTCGTATCCGTCACGGCGGCGCGCGAGAATCCGCGCTCCGTGGACACCAGGGTGATGCTGACGCCCGGTAGCATGCCGCCGGTCGCGTCCTTCACTTCACCGCCCAACTGACCCACCTGACCGGCCTGAGCGAAGGCAAGGACTGGCAGCAACAGGAGCATCGCGATGGCGACGCTGGCGCGGGCAAATATCGATCGGTTCATTACGGGCCTCCTGGCGGGCAGAGGCCCACCGACGAGGCTGTAAGTGCAAAGGCCCGTCCAGCCAACCGGCCGGACGGGCCCAAATCTAAGTGCTTATTGGTCAGTCAGTTGTCGACGCCACGGCGCGTCGACACGTACGGCTCACCTGTCAAAAAACCAGCAGAAATCAGCCGTCAACCACAGTTTTGAGTGTGGGCCCGCCTTCGCCAAGGCTTCCGCCTCCGCTAAAGCTCCGGCGGACAAGTCGGCTGAGGCAAGCCCCAGGACCTTTTAACTCCCGCCCGGCGCCAGCAGCCGTTCCGGATGCTGGATGAGGTTCTCAATAAAGAACTCCATCATGCGCTGCTGGTTGACGCCGGAGTGGCCGGCGTCCGGTCCGACCTGCACTTCAAAACTCTTTCCCGCCTGCTGCAACGCGCGAATCAGTTGCATCGAGTTATTCGGATGCACGTTGTTGTCCGCCGTGCCGTAGTAGATCAGCAAACGGCCCTTCAGGTCCTTCGCGTAGGTCATCGCGCTGCCCTTCTCGTAGCCGTCTTTGTTCTCCTGCGGAATCCACATGTAACGCTCGGTGTAAATCGTGTCGTAGTGGGTCCAGGCCGTGACCGGCGACGACGCGGAGGCGGCGGTGAAGACTTCAGGATGCCGGAGAATCTCCATCGCCGACGTGTAGCCGCCGTACGAGGTGCCGTAGATGCCGACGCGGCCCTTGTCGAAATACGGACGGCTCCAGAGCGACTTGATGCCCTCGGCCATATCGTCCATCTCCGTCACGCCGAGCTTCATGTAGATCGTATCGAGCATCCGCTTGCCCATGCCCGGCGCCGCACGTGAGCTCAGATTCACGACCAGAAATCCGTACTCGGTCGTTGTGCTGGGTTGCGCGAACGATTCGGTCGGCACGTTACTGCCGGACGCCGGGCCGCCGTAGACCGACATCAACGTCGGGTATTTCTTCGACGGATCGAAGGTGGACGGAAACGCAATCGTTCCATACAGCGTCGTCACGCCATCGGCCGCCTTGTAGGTGAACATTTCCACCTTCTTGAGGCCCAGTTGATTGAACTTGGTCAGGTCGCTCGAGGCGAGTTGCGCCACGACCTTGCCCGTGGCGTCCACGAGCTGCGTGGCCGGCGGCGCGTCGTGCGTCTGATAGATGTCCGTAAAGAACTTGTTGTCGGGTGACAGGCTCACCGCGTGGCTGAACTTCGGATCGGTCAGCCGCACGTCGCCTTTGCCGTCCAGACCCACGCGATGCAACTGCTGCTTCATGTAGTTGTCGCCGTCGCGGCCCATGTAGAACATCACGCCCGCGGCCTCGTCGACCTTCACGATGGCGCCGGCCTCGTACGTCGTCGCCGATGTGATCGGATTGATCAACTTCCCGGAGAGGTCATACAGGTAATAGTTCGCCCAGCCGTTGCGCTCCGAGTTCCAGATGAAGCGCTTGCGGTCCGCCAGATAGCGCATGGACGGCCGGTTGTTTACCCAGCCAGTCGGCCATTCTTCCTTGATGATCACGCGGCACTTCGTCGTCGCGGGACTGCAGGCGACAAACTCCATGATGTTCTGCCGGCGGTTCGTCCGGTTCATCAGCAACTCACCCTCAGCCGTCCACGACCCCTGTGGATTGGCGGCCGACACGGGCGACATGCCGTACACATAGTGGCCCACGACGTCGTTCGAAAAGGGCTTGCCGTCGCGCGTGTCGAGCGTGACCTTCTTCTTCGCCGCCAGGTCGTAGACCATCACGTCGGCGATCGGATTGTCCGTGCCCGCTTTCGGATAGGCCTCCGTGTCGAGCGACACCTGGAGCTGCGTCTGATCCATCTGGATGAAGTAGTCCTTCACTTTGCTTTCGTCGAAGCGATAGAACGCGACCTTGCTGCTGTCAGGCGACCACCAGATCGCGGTCGTCTGGCTGAGCTCTTCGCCGTAGACCCAGCTGCCGACGCCATACTTGATGCGCGCCTTCTCGCTGCCGTCCGTCGTGATGGCGATTTCGCCGGACCCATCCGCCGCGCTCACATAGATGTTGCGATCGCGGTAGTAGGCCTTCATCTTGCCGTCGGGCGACGCCGAGCACGCCGCCTGCCGCCCGCGTTGCACTTGTTCCTGCGGACACGGATTCGGCGCGCCCGGCTCAGCCGCGCCACGCCCGGCACCGACGCCACCCTGACGTCCGCCCGCCGGAGGTCCGCCGCCCGCACGACCACCGCCCGCGCCGCGTCCGCCAGCCGCGCCGGCCGCCGGCGCGTCGCCGGTCACTTCCGCGCGCATCGTCGCGAGGTCGTACTTGTAGGATTTGCCGGCTGTTGAGTAGGTGAACGACTTGGCGTCCGCTGCCCAGGTGACGTTCACGCCACCGGAAACGACCGCGGGAGGGCCCTGGAGAGCGGTTTGCATTTTCTGAAACTGCTCAACCCCGGGCAGTCCGCGCATGCGGTCAAGTTGGGGGGCACCAGGGCCCTGCGCAACGACCGGAACCAGCGTGACCAGAAAGAGCGCGGCCACGGCCGAAGCCAGCCACAGCGTGCGAAAAGCATGATTCATCGGAACAGTCTCCTCGGCGGGGAGAATATCAGGAACGACGGAAACGACGGAAACGACGGGCTTGCCCGCCGAAGCCCGACGGGCGAAGGCGGGAACGACGCAAACGCCGAACGACGAACGAACGGAACAGTGGCAGGATGTCACGAGTGTCTTCCGTTCCAAGCAGTCGAATCCGCGCCCTGAATGCGCTGCCGCGCCGGGCAGACCAACGGTTTGTCCTGTACTGGATGACGGCCCATCGCCGGCTGCGGTCCAATTTCGCGCTCCAGCGAGCGGTTGAGGCGGCCCGGGAATTACAGAGGCCGCTCGTCATTCTCGAAGCGCTGCGCTCAGACTACGCGTGGGCCAGCGACCGCCTGCACCAGTTCATCATTGAGGGCATGGCGGAGCACGCGCACGAGCTGCGGGCGCGGCCTGTCGTCTATTACCCGTATGTGGAACCGGCGCACGGCGCTGGCCGCGGCCTGCTCGAACGGCTTGCCCAGGACGCCGCGCTCATCATCACGGACGACTACCCCGCGTTCTTCATTCCACGCATGCTGGCTGCGGCGGCCGGGCGCGTGACGGCGCGGCTCGAGGCCGTGGACAGCAACGGGATTCTGCCGATGCGCGCCGACGCGCGCGAGTTCGTCACCGCGCTGTCGTTTCGCGCGCATCTGCAGCGCACGTTGCGGATGCACATCGCGCAGCGGCCGGCCGAGCTCGACCTGGGTGATCTACCGACGCCTGCGGCCTCTCTGTTGCCGAAAGATCTGACAACGCGATGGCCTGCCGCCTCTGCCGAGGACCTGGGCCATCCCGACCGCCTGATCGCACGACTGCCCGTCGATCATTGCGTGACGTCCGCGCCGGTGCGCGGGGGATCCGCCCCGGCGCGCGCCGCGCTCGGTCGGTTCCTGGACGGGCCGCTGTCGCGTTATGCGGAGGACAATCGTCATCCGGATCGGCACGGCACGAGCGGTCTGTCGCCGTGGCTGCATTTCGGCCATCTCTCCGTCCACGAGGTGTTCGACGCCGTCATGACGTCCGAACGATGGACCACCCGGAAGCTTGGGAAGTCCGGCGGCGGCAAACGGGAGGGCTGGTGGGGCGTCGCGCCTGGCGCCGAGGCATTTCTCGACCAACTCGTCACGTGGCGTGAACTCGGCTTCAACATGTGCGTGAGCAGGCCCGATGACTACGCGAGCATCGATTCGCTGCCGGCGTGGGCGCGCGCGACGCTGGCCGCGCACGAATCGGATCGACGCGAGCAGATCTATTCACTGAACGAATTCGAACAGGCAGCCACTCACGATCCCGTGTGGAACGCCGCGCAGCGACAACTAACGCGCGACGGCTGGATGCACGGCTATCTCAGGATGCTCTGGGGCAAGAAGATCCTCGAGTGGACCCGCACGCCGACCGATGCGCTCGCCACCATGATGGCCTTGATGGACAAGTACGCCGTCGACGGCCGCGATCCCAACTCTTACAGCGGCTACACGTGGACGCTCGGCCGCTATGACCGCCCCTGGGGCCCCGAACGCCCCATCTTCGGCCTGATTCGCTACATGAGCTCAGCGAACACGCTCAAGAAACTGCAAATGAAAAGGTATCTGGCGGAGTACGGTGAACGCTGAGGACCTATTCCCCGCGAAGCGCCTGGACTGGGTTCACCTTCGTCGCGCGACGCGCCGGAAGGTAGGACGCGAGGAACGCGACGGTCATGAGAAAAATGGCCACGGTGGCGAATGTCAACGGATCGAAGGGACTGACGTTGTAGAACAACGATCGTCCGAACCACGTGCCCATCGGCGCCAGGACGAGGCCAATGAGAACACCGGACCCCGCCAGCATGACGCCGTGACCGACGATGAGTCTCAGGACATCGCGCCGTGCAGCACCGAGCGCCATGCGCACGCCAATCTCCGAGGTGCGCTGCGACACGGCATACGACAGCACGCCATAGACGCCGACCGATGCCAACAACAGTCCGACCACGCCCGTCACGCCGAAGATCCAGCCGAACAGCGCGTACTGCCAGAATCCAAGTCGTCGAACCTCGTCGAGCGTCCGCACGACTCCCAGCGGCAGCGTGGCATCTGATGCCTTGAGTGCCGCGCGCACGGCGCCGGTAATGGCCAGCGGATTGCCGGAGACACGGATGACGAGTCCGGTGCTGAAGGTCTGCTGAAAGTGATACGGCACGTATGCCGCCGCGAACGGCTCGTCTTCCGGATCGATGTCGTCATGCTTGATGTCAGGCGCGACACCAATGATCGTGAACCAGGTCGTCGAGAGCGTCGTATCCGTCGTCGCGAGGCGGAACCGGCTGCCGATCGGACTGTTCGTGCCCCAGAACTGCCGCGCCATCGTTGTGTTGATGATCGCCAGAGGCATGGACGACCAGCCTTCGGCGTCCGTGAAATCGCGCCCCACGGTCAATCCGACGCCCAACGTTCGATGGAAATGCGGTGTCGTGCCGACGAAGCTGATGAACGGCTCCTTGCCGGCTTCGGTTGGCTGACCGTCAATGATGACGCCGTATCCGGCGCCGCCGCCGCTGATGGGCACCAGATTCGACGCGAACGCTGATTCGACTTGAGGCAAGGCTTCCATGCGGCGTACGACGTCCTCAACGCGCCGCGCCTTGGCGTCGGGCACTTCGTAGGCCGCGCCGGGCAAATAGAACCGTGTCGAGAAAAGTGGCTTGGGATCGAATCCCACTTCGTACGAATCGAGATTTGTGAACGTCCGCACGAACAACAGCGCACCGACCAGCGACACAAGGGCCAGCGACACCTGAACAATGACCAGGCCGTTCCGGAGTTTCGATCGGCGGGCGCCGGCGCCGCGCGCCCCGTCCTTGAGCGATTCGACCAGATTGCCTCGCGACGCCTGCAACGCGGGCAACATGCCGAACAGCACCGCGGTTGCCACCGCGACCGCCACGGTATACGCGAGCGACCGCCAGTCGAGCGCCCACGTGATGTAGGCCGGCACCTGGTCCACCGGCATCGCCGACGCAATGAGTTTCGTCCCGATCTTGGCCAGCAGAATGCCCAACGGCAGGCTCACAAGACTGAGCACTACGCTCTCGGTGAGTAACTGGCGCACGAGGCGAGGCCGGCCGGCCCCGAGCGCTGAACGCATCGAGAATTCACGCTGGCGCGTGGCCGCGCGGGCCAGTTGCAGATTCGCCACATTCGAACACGCGATGAACAGTACGAGCGTAACGCTGGCCATCATGATCCAGATCACGCGGGTGACGTCGGCCGGTATGAACTCATCCCGCAGCGCGCTCGGCTGTGTGACCCAGCCGTCGTTCGTTTCCTTGAACTGCCGTTCGAGGACGGCGCTTGTGGTTCGCAGTTCAGCGGCGGCTGACGCCATCGTGGCGTTCGGCGCGAGCCTGCCCAGCACAAACAGATCGCGCTGTTGACGCGGCGCCTTGGCGGCGGTCGGCGCAAGCGGAATCCAGATCTTCTGCGTGTTCGGAAACTCAAAATGCTCCGGCATCACGCCAATGACGATCGCGGGTTCGCCGTTCAGGAACACCCGGCGCTGGGTGATGTTCGGATCTGACTGGTAGCGATCGCGCCACACGGCGTAACCGAGCATCACCACGCCCGGCGCCCCGGGCTGGTCCATCTCCGGTGTGAACCCGGTGCCGACGACCGGCGCGACGCCGAGCAGCGGAAACAAATCCCAGGACACCGCGCCGGCCGAGTACCGGGCGGGATCGTGCTCACCATCGGAGAGCGCGAGGCTGCGAATCTGCAACGCCGCCATCGCCGTAAACGCGCCCTTCGCCGCGCGCAGATCCTGCCAATCGAGGTACGACACATCGTCGCGTGAGGTACCAAGCTTGTCGTTGGTGGTGTGCAACACCAGGATCCGCTCAGGATCCGCGTACGGGAATGGTTTCAGCAGGACGCCATCGACCACGCTGAAGATGGTGGCGTTTAGCCCGATGCCGAAGCCGAGGCAGAGAATGGCGACGACGGCGAACGTCCGCGCGCGCCAGAGGCTGCGCACGGCGTACCGGATATCCTGGAGAAGCACAGACCGTAGATACGGCCTTGCTGGTGCAGTGTTCCGGCCGACCCGCCTAGCCGGGAGCCTGCACGACGAATGCGGCCCGCCCGCGCTGTTCAAGGTGCAGTAATCGCCGTTTGCGCCACAGCCCGCCGCCGTAGCCGCCCAGCTCCCCGCTCTTGTTCACCACGCGATGACAGGGAATGACGATGGCGATGCGGTTGAGACCGTTGGCGCGACCGACCGCACGCACGGCCTTCGGGCTGCCGACGCCGCGCGCAATGTCCTCATACGATCGGGTCTCGCCAAACGGAATCTTCAGCAGCGCGCCCCAGACGCGCTCTTCGAACGGACTGCCTGGCGCGTCCACCGGCACGCTGAACTCCGTGCGAGTCCCCGCAAAATACTCCCGCAGTTCCGTCTCGAGCTGTGCCAGATAGCGATGCGGACCCGGCGCCAGTGCCACTTTGAATCGCCGGCCGATGGTCTCGATTTGATGTTCGAGCATCCGGCGATCGGTGAATTCGAGCAGACACAGCCCCTTGTCAGTGGCGCCGGCAATCATTGGCCCGATCGGGGTATCCACCCACGCCACGCGCACGCAAGTGGCCAGATCAACGTGACCAGGGGCTTGCCCGAACGCTTTGCGGAACGCATCGCGGAATCCGCTGTGCGATTCGTAGCCCGTTTCGAATACGGTGTCGTCAATTGGTTGACCATCGCGGATCTTTTCGAACGCGCCAGCCAGGCGTCGCGCGCGGCAGTAGGCCTGGAACGTCAATCCATAGCGCGCGGCGAAGTAGCGGCGCACGCGCTCGGGGTCGAGGCCCATCGTCGTCAGGTCGCGTTCAGAGACGCGCGCAGCCGGCTTCGCTTCGATGCGCGCCAGCAACTTCGCCACCCACGCCGGCTCGTCGTCTCCCGCCACAGGCTTGCATTTCAGGCAGGGCCGGTAGCCGGCGAACACCGCATCCTTCGGGGACGAAAAAAACTCGACGTTTTCGGTCTTGGGTTTACGGGCATGGCACGACGGCCGGCAGAAGATGCCGGTGGTCCTCACACCCAGATAGAAGAGACCATCGTAGGACGCGTCCGACCGCAGGTACGCCCGCTCCATTTCCGCCCGTGGCGGCATGGGCAAAAGCGTGAGCTGGTCGGTGGCGGCCTGGGGCATTGGGGTGTCAGTCATCATGCGACGAAGGTAGCCCGGCCGCAAACCCGCCCGCCACCGGGAAAACCGCAAGCAATCTTCACGACCTTCACCGCCTTCACGCCCTTCCCAGTTGCTTTTCTTCTCATTTCCTGCCACGGTTTGCCCATTCGAACAGAATCGGGGGACCCCATGAGCGACCAGCCTCACGAAACCGACCAGAACCGGCCCGGCGATGCGCCCGCGGCGGACGCCACCAAAGTCACGCGGCGCGATTTCGTGGCCACGACGGCCGCGGCGACGGCCGCCTTCATGATCGTGCCGAGGCATGTGCTCGGCCGCGGATTCCAGGCGCCCAGCGACATTCTTAATATCGCGACGGTGGGTATCAACGGCATGGGCGGCAACAACACGCAGCAGGTGATGACGGAAAACATCGTCGCCATCTGTGACGTGGACTTCGGTCTGCTCGACCGCAAGTTGAAAAACTGGCAAGACAGCCTGAATGCGCAGCCCGCGGGCGGTGGTCGCGGGGGCGGCGCCGGTGGTGGCGGCCAGCAGCGGGAACCGTCGGCCGAAGAATTATTGCAGCGCCGCTGGAAGGATTTCGGCACATCCAAAGCGCAAGAAGCCGCGAACGCGAAGTGGGCCCAGGTGCCGCAGGCGCAGAGAACGCGACGATTCGTCGAACAGCAACTGCCCAAGCTCCAGAAGTACCGCGACTATCGCGAGATGCTGGAGAAACAGAAAGACATCGACGCCGTCATCGTCGCGACGCCCGATCACATGCACGCGGTCATTGCGTCCGCCGCCATGTCGCTCGGCAAGCACGTGTACGTGCAGAAGCCGATGTGCTGGTCGGTGCACGAAGCGCGGCATCTGGCGAAGAAGGCGGCCGAGACGAAGGTCGTCACACAGATGGGCAACCAGGGCCATTCGCAGGACGAGGCCCGGCGCGGTCAGGATTATCTGGCAGCAAAGGCGATCGGCGACATCCGCGAAGTTCATGTGTGGACCAACCGCCCGCTCGCCTTCTGGCCGCAGGGACTCCCGCGGCCCGCAGCGCTGCCCGCGAATACGAATCTCACCTGGAACAACAGCAGCGTCCAGCGTCGGCTGGCTGCCTCGATGGTCGGTGACTACCCCGTGCCCGACACGTTGTCGTGGGACCTGTTCCTCGGCGTGGCGCCGGACGTGGCGTATCACCCGCTGTATCACCCGTTCAACTGGCGCGGTTGGGTGGACTGGGGCCAGGGCGCGCTCGGCGACATGGGTGCGCACCTGATCGATCACCCGGTCTGGGGCCTCAACCTCCGACTGCCGTCCGTGATTGAGACGACGTCCACGCCATTCAACGGGTACTGCTACCCGAACGCCACGAAGACGGACTACCTGTTCCCGGAACACAAAGGGCAGCCCGAGCTGAAGCTCGTCTGGTACGACGGCGGCATGACGCCGCCGCGGCCGGAGGAACTTGGCGAAGAGAAACTGAACGGCGAGGGCGGGATTCTTTACATTGGCAGTAAGGGGAAGATGCTGCAACAGACGTACGGCGCGCGGCCGCGGTTGCTGCCATTCGAGAAGCACAATGACTACGGGCCGCCTAAGGAAAAGATGGCGCGCGTCCCCCATCAGTCGCACGAGATGAACTGGGTCAACGCGATCAAGGGCAAGGACGAGATCTCGAGCCCGTTCTCCTATGCGGCACACCTGACGGAAATCATGCTGCTCGGCGTGGCGTCGCTGCGCGCGAACGCCAAGTTGCATTACGACGGCGAGAACATGCGCATCACCAACAATGCCGCGGCGAATGACTTCCTGACGCGGAAGTATCGGGATGGGTATTCCCTCTGAAACGACTTCACCAGGAAGTGAAGGGAGTCAAGGAAGTGAAGGCACCACGGACTGACGGCGCGGGGACGTTCAGCCGGCGCGAGTTTAACGGGCTCGTCGCGGCTGGACTCGTCGCCTTACCCTTCGGCTCACTCGTCACCACGCAGAAGGCTGCGACGTCGAAAATCGCCGGGGTTCGCGTCGGCACGCAGAGCTACAGCTTCCGCGATCGGCCTCTCGATGAGGCGATTGCGGCGATGGTCACGGTGGGCCTCAGCCACTGTGAGCTGTGGTCCGGCCACACCGAGCGGTCGCTCGTCGTCCCCGCAGGCGGGAATCGGCGCGAAGCGCTCAGGGCGTGGCGACTGGCGCCGGCGACGCTCGACTTCTTCAAGGGCATCCGCAAGAAGTTCGACGATGCCGGCATTCAACTCACGTCGTACGACGTGCCGTTCGGGAATGACTTCACCGACGAGGAAATCGCGAGCTGTTTCGACGCGGGCAAGGCACTGGGCGTCGGCGTCATTACGTCATCGGCAAAGGTCAGCGTCGCGCCGCGCGTCGAACCCTTTGCCGCGAAGGCGGACATGCGCGTGGGGTACCACAACCACGCGAACATTGCCCCGGATGAGTTTGCGCGTCCCGACGACTTTGCGGCGGCCATGAAAGCCGGCCCGCACATGGGCATCACGCTGGACATCGGTCACTTCACGGCCGCGGGGTTCGACGCGCTCGCGTTCCTCGACGAGCATCACGATCACATCTACTCCATGCACATCAAGGATCGGAAGAAGCCCGCGGGGACGGGCAACCCGGCGACGACCCCGTTCGGCGAGGGCGACGCGCCGATCGGGGCGGTGCTGCAGCGGCTGCGGGACAGGAAGTGGGACATCCCCGCGCACATTGAGTACGAATACCGCGGGCAGGACACCGTGGAAGAAATGAAGAAGATGCTCAGCTACGTGCGGACTGCCCTCGAAAAATAGGACGTGAAGGGAGTGAAGGACGTGAAGAGCGTCGCGTTCCGAATCGTCACCACACTGGCAATGACGGTCGTGGCACTCTCCTCGGCGGGACTGGCCCAGCAGACCACGGCTCCCAATACGCTGACGCCAGCCGAACAGGCCGCCGGCTGGAAGCTGCTGTTCGACGGCAAGACCATCGATCAGTGGCGCGGATTCAAGCAGCGAACCGTGCCGGCCGGATGGCAGGTCGTCGACGGCGCGATCGCGCAGGTCGCAGACGGACCCGACCTCGTGTCCCTCGAGGAATACGGCAGCTTCGATTTTCGTTTCGAATGGAAAGTCGCTACCGGCGCGAATAGCGGCGTCATGTATCGCGTCAGCGAAACCGGGGACGAGACGTACCACACCGGTCCCGAGTACCAGGTGCTCCACAACGCGGGCCACGACGACGGCAAGAGCCCGTTGACGTCAGCGGCCGCGTGCCACTCCTTGTACGCACCGCCGCGAGACGTCACCCGTCCGGTTGGCGCCTGGAATGAAGGCCGGATCGTGATCACCGGCAACCGCGTCGAGCACTGGCTCAACGGCGAAAAGACCGTCAGCTATGAGCTCGGCAGCGTCGAGTGGAAAGCCAAAGTCGCGGCCTCGAAGTTCAACGAGTGGAAAGCGTTCGGCACGTTCGCCCGCGGCCGCCTGGCGCTCCAGCAGCACGGCGGCGGCGTCGCGTTCCGCAATCTGAAAATCAAAGCCCAGTAAGTCGTTTGGACCGCCTCACTTCTTGGGAGGCGGGGTCATCTCCACCGTCACTTTGAGGATGCGGCCTGTGAAGCGGTTGTTGCCCTCAGCGTATTCCTCCGTGACAGGCGTTTCGTCGTCTTCGCCCACATCAACTCCCTCGTCGCCCGAAAACGCGAAAGGCATCGTGTGCACGACGCGGACCTCTCCGGCCAACTGGCCATCCACGAGGAGTCGGCCCTTGCCGCCCGAACCCGGCGCGCCACCGTCGTAGTCGAATTCGTAGCGAATGGTGTGCTTGCCCGGCGCCAGAACGGCCTTGGACGACGCGGTGTAGCGCTCCAGGCCGCCGAAGTTGTACACGTAGTGGGCGCGGCCGCCCTTCATATACAGGCTCCACCCGCCGAAGCGGCCGGCCTGCGCGATGATCACGCCATTCGCGCCGGTCGCCGGGACCTCGATTTCCGCCGTGACGGTGTAGGAGCGCCCCTTCACATTGATGAAGGCGTTCTCCATGATGCCGCGCATGCCTTCATACAAGGTCAGGGACGTCCGCGGTCCCATGAGGTCTGGCCGCCCCGCAAGGGAGGCATCGAATCGCTCGACCCGCCGATCGTCGATTGGGTACACGTGATTCTTGATGGCCTCCTTTTCAAAGATGTCCTGCAGTTCCTTGAGCTTCGCCGGATTGCCAGCTGCCAGGTCGTTCGCCTGACTGAAGTCCTCGTCGATGTTGTAGAGCTCCCACTTGTCGTCGGCGACCTTCGGTAGCGGCACGTTCAACCATGGAATGGAATGACGCGTGACGGCCGTCCAGCCCTCGTGATAGATGGCGCGGTTGCCGAACATCTCGAAGTACTGGGTCGGCCGGCGGCCAGGCGCCTTCGCATCGGCGGCGGCATAGAGCATCGAGACGCCATCCATCGGCCGTTGCGGAATTCCGTTGACCGTCTTCGGCTGAGGAATCGATGCCGCCTCGAGCACCGTCGGGGCGATGTCGATTACGTGGTGAAACTGCGAACGCAGTTCGCCTTTGGCGCTGATGCCCTTCGGCCACTGCATGACCATCCCGTTGCGTGTGCCGCCGAAATGCGACGCCACCTGCTTGGTCCACTGGAACGGCGTGTTCGTGGCGTGGGCCCAGCCTACGGCGAAGTGGGGAAACGTCTTCGGCCCGCCCCACTCGGCGAGGTGCGGCAACTGCGACGCGACGTCGCTCACGATCCCGTTGAGCGCGAGCATCTCGTTGTACGAGCCGGCCGGCCCGCCTTCCGCGCTGGCGCCGTTGTCGCCCACGACATAGATGAAGAGCGTGTTGTCCAACTGGCCCATCGCCTCAATGCTCTGCACCAGCCGTCCGACTTCCAGATCGGTGTGTTCAGCGAATCCGGCATACACCTCCATCTGGCGCCTGAACAACCGCTTCTCGTCTTCGCTCAGCGAATCCCAGGCGGGAATCTCCGCCGGCCGTTTCGTGAGCTTCGTGCCCGCCGGAATCACGCCCAGCTTGAGCTGCCGGGCGAACGTCTCCTCACGCAGCTGATCCCAACCGGCGTCGAACTTGCCTTTGTACCGGTCTGCGAACTCGACCGGAACGTGATGCGGCGCGTGCGTCGCGCCAGGTGCGAAGTACATGAAGAACGGCTTTTCCGGCGTCATGGATTTCTGAAACCTCGCCCATGCGATCGCCTGGTTCGTCATGTCGGTCGTGAAATGGTAGGCAGGATCGCGTGGGACCTCGACACGAACGGTGCCATCGAAGATCGCCGGCGCCCACTGATTGGTCTCGCCGCCGATGAATCCGTAAAACTTGTCGAAGCCTGAACGCGTCGGCCAGCGGTCGTACGGGCCCGACACGGAAACCTCCCACGGCGCCGTCTCGTGGTATTTCCCGAACGCCGCCGTGCTGTAGCCGTTCAGCCGAAGAATCTCCGCCATTGGCGTGACGCTAAGGGGCCGAACACCGGTGTTGCCCGGAAACGCTGTGGCCAGTTCCATCACGGCGCCGGCGTTATTCACGTGGTGGTTTCGCCCGGTCAGTAGCGCAGTCCGGGTCGGCGAGCAGAGGGCGGTCGTGTGGAACCGGTTGAACTTCACGCCGTTGGACGCCATGCGCGCGAGCGTCGGCATGTTGACCGGACCGCCGAACGTGCTCGAGGCCCCAAAACCCATGTCGTCGATCAGGATGATGACCACGTTGGGCGCGTTGGCCGGAGCCTTGACCTCGAATCGGGGCGGCGCCGTCGCGTCGCGCGCGTCCATCGTCGTAATCGTCGGGTCCGCCGGCGCGGGGATGGGCAGAACAGTCCGGTCAAGCGCGCCGGTAGCGGCAACTGCGGGCGGAGGAGGCGCTTCGGGCGCTCCGCAACCGGTTACGAACAGTGTTGTCGAAAGAACGGCAAGCGCCGCGTACCTACGAGCCATGTCACCTCGCCTTGTGGACTGGCGAGTTTAGCACGCACAAAAAAAGCCCGGCTGGCATACCGCCGGCCGGGCTGGATCCGTGGCGCGAGGTATCTGTCTACTTGCGAATGCGACGAACCGCAGCCAGGCCGAGGCCCAGGCCGATGAGTGTCCACGTCGCCGGCTCCGGAACGGGCGCCAGAAAGCCGCGGATCTCCCCGCCGCCGAAGGTGGACGTGTGGATGTTCAGATAACTCGTGCCCCCGATAATGCCGGCAAACAACGCCGCCTCGGCTCCAGCAAGGCCTCCATTGGCAGTCACGAACGCCGGGTTATAGGACGACGCCAGCGTCATATCCAGGGTGTTCAAATACGTCCCGGCAGTCACACCCAACGGGAACCCGGCAAACGTCGGCGTCGTCGTGGCTACGCCCACATTCCCTGGAGCAGCAGTGCAGCAATGGATGTGGGACGCAAGCGTCGTGCCCGTGAGTCCGGAGAATGTCACGTTCAGCGACATCAGATGCGTCGCCGGATCAATGGTGACCGTGGCGAAGCCGATGCCGGGCGACAGGTTCGACGGGTTTTCGTTAAGACCGGTCAAGACAGCCGTGAACGTCAAGGGCGAGGCCTGGGCTGCGGTCGACAGGCTCATCAGGCATACGAACGCGAACAGAATTTTTTTCAACGGGGGCCTCCGGACACTTCAATTTGCAAGTCCGGGACCGTGGACAAAAGGCTGCCTGAGCCGACGGTCGCCCAATGACAAATGAGAAGTCGCCCTGGGAAGCGACCAAAGGCAGCGTGGATCGAATCCGCGGGGCGACGAAAGCGACGCAGTACGGATACGTCCCGCTGGCGTTCCGCTCGCACTACTTTCCGCTGTTCTCGACGTGGGTGGACAGCGTGCCCGAGTGGGCGGTCGTCGTGCTGACGACGACCCTGCCGGTGATCATGGCGCTGTTGGGACGGATGGTCCTGAAGTCAGGAAACCGGTTCGCAATGATCACGTTCGCCGCAGGGGTTGGGGCCTGACGTTGAAGGAAAAACCGGGCCGCGCACCCTGATAAGATGAGGGCACTCCGAATCGGTTGCCCTTAGTCCCCGACGCACATGGATTGGTCAGATTTTCACGGCGTGAACCGCGCGCAGGCGGAAGAACTGTACGAGCAGTTCCTCCGGGATCCGTCATCCGTTGATCCCAAGACCCGCGCCTTGCTCAAACAACTTCCCGCACCGCCCACACGGGTCCAGGCACAACCACCGCAGCCAGGTGAACCGCAGGACCTCCGCGGCGCCCGGATCGTGGTCGGCGCGCTCAATCTCATTCAGTCGCTGCGCCGGTACGGGCATCTGGCCGCGAATATCGATCCGCTGGGCGGCCAGCCCATCGGCGATGCCACGCTCGATCCGGCGACGCACGGCGTGACCGACGCCGACCTTCGCGCGCTGCCGGCCTCGCTCGTGGCGACGCCCGCCGGAGACGGTGCCTCGTCGTTAGCCGACCTGGCCGAACGGATGCGGAAGATCTACTGCTCGACGACCGGTTATGACTTCGCGCACGTGTTCGCGCCCGCTGAGCGCCAGTGGCTGCGCGACGCCGTCGAGTCGGGCCGGTTTCGTCCGCCGCACGATCCTATCGATCCGGTCGGCCTGCTCGATCGGCTCACGCGCGTCGAAGCCTTTGAAGCGTTCCTGCAACGATCGTTTCCGGGCAAAACCCGCTTTTCGATCGAAGGGCTCGACATGCTCGTGCCCGTCCTCGACGAAGTGATCAGCGGCGCGGCCGAGGCCGGCTTGCGTCGTGCCTTCATCGCCATGGCGCATCGCGGCCGCCTGAACGTCATGGCCCACGTCCTGGGCAAGCCGTACGCCCAGTTTCTGGCGGAGTTCAAGGATCAGGTGCGGCACGCGTCCGAAATGATCGGCGTGCAGTGGACCGGCGACGTGAAATACCACATGGGCGCGTCGCACATGATCGCGGACGGCGAAGAAGTGCAACTCGTGGTGTCCATGCCGCCAAATCCCAGCCATCTCGAAGCGATCGATCCGGTGCTCGAGGGCATGGCCCGCGCGGCCGGCACGGAAGCGAATCAGCCGGGCGCGCCGGTCTTCAGTCCCGATACCGTGCTGCCCGTGCTGGTCCACGGCGATGCGGCATTTCCGGGCCAGGGCGTCGTGGCTGAGACGTTGAACTTCCAGGCGCTCGCCGGATACACGACAGGCGGCACGATCCACATCATTGCCAACAATCAGGTCGGCTTCACCACCGATCCGGACGATTCGTACAGCACGCTGTATGCGAGCGGGCTCGCGCGCGGCTTCAAAATTCCCATCGTGCATGTGAATGCCGACGACCCCGAGGCGTGTGTCGCCGCGGCGCGCCTCGCCATCGGGTACCGGCAGGAGTTCAAACGAGATTTTCTCATCGATCTGGTCGGCTATCGCCGGCTCGGCCACAACGAGGGCGACGAACCCGCGTTCACCCAGCCGTTGACGTATCGCGAGATGGCTTCGCATCCGACCGTGCGACAGATTTGGGCGACGACACTGGAGACCCGCGGATTGATCGATCGTGACCACGCGGCTTCCCTGCTGACGGCGCGCATGGACGCACTGCAACACACGCTCGACCACCTCGACACGGCGCACACACCGACTGAAGCAGGCCCCGTCGTGGCGCCGCCGGGCACGGCTGAGGCGACGAAGACCGCAGTAGCGATCGAGTCGCTGCGGGCGATGCATCAGGCGCTCGGGGAAACGCCAGGCGGTTTTCATGTGCATCGCAAACTTGAGCGAACCCGAGAGCGCCGGCGCCACGCGTTCGACACGCCGGCCGATCGTTCTCTTGACTGGGCCGCCGCCGAAGAACTGGCGTTCGCCAGCATCCTGGCCGATGGCACGCCGATTCGCCTCACCGGCCAGGACGTCGGACGCGGAACGTTCGCGCAGCGCCATGCGGTGCTGCACGACGTGGAGACGGGACGCGTCCACATCCCGCTGCGGACCCTGCCGATGGCGCGCGCGTCGTTTGAAGTCATCAACAGCCCGCTCAGCGAAAACGCGGCGATCGGGTTCGAGTACGGCTACAACATCCAGGCGCCGGATCGCCTGGTCATCTGGGAAGCGCAGTACGGCGACTTCATCAACGGCGCGCAGGCGATGGTGGACGAGTTCCTCGTTTCGGCACGCGCGAAATGGGGACAGTCGCCGTCGCTAGTGTTGTTGCTCCCCCACGGCCATGAAGGCCAGGGCCCCGATCACGCCAGCGCGCGGCCGGAGCGAATCCTGCAGCTCGCGGCGGACATCAACCTTCGCCTGGCGAACTGCACGACGGCCGCCCAGTACTTTCACTTGTTGCGCCGCCAGGCGGCGCTGCTCACGGTCGATCCGCTCCCGCTGGTGGTACTCACGCCGAAGAGCCTGCTCCGACATCCCTTCGTCTCGTCGCGCCCGCTCGATCTGGCGGAAGGCCGCTGGCAGCCCGTGATTGACGATGCGGATCGGCAGGCGGAGGCGCAGGACGTGCGCCGGCTCATCCTGTGTTCGGGCAAGGTCGCGATCGATCTGTTGACCAGCCCGCTGCGATCCACGTCCCCGGCAGTCGCCGTCTGCCGCGTCGAGCAGCTGTACCCATTGCCCGTGAACGATCTCGTCGAAGCGATCGAGCGGTATCCGTCACTGACGGAAATCATGTGGGTCCAGGAAGAGCCGGAGAACATGGGCGCATGGGATTTCGTGCGGCCGCAGCTCGAAGGCCTGGCGGGTCGCCGGCGGCTGGCCGTGCTCGCTCGTCCGCGCAGCGCCAGCCCGGCGGAAGGATCCGCGAGTCGCCACGCGCAGGTGCAAGCGCATATCATCGCCCGAGCGTTTGAAAACACATATGTCCACCAACATTCTCGTTCCTGAAGTCGGCGAATCCATCGTCGACGCGCGCGTCGCGAAATGGCTGAAGAAAGAAGGCGACGCCGTGGCTGCCGGCGAGCCGCTGGTCGAGCTCGAGACGGACAAGATTGACGTGGAAGTGCCGTCGCCTAAGGCCGGCGTCCTCGGCAAGATCGCACATGCAGAGGGCGCGGATGTGAAGATCGGCGAAGTGCTGGGAGTGATTGAGACGGGTGCGACAGGTACGACGGGCTTGCCCACCGAAGCCTCGGCGAAGGTGGGTACGACAGGTGCGCCCAAGCCGGCGACGCCTTCCGCGCGGAAGTTGGCGCGTGAAGCTGGCGTGGCGATCACTTCCGTGCCGACGAACGGTCCGCGCGTGACGAAGGCGGATGTCGAAAAGGCTTCCTCTGCCCCCACCGCGCCACAGACCGCGCCGAGCACGAAGCGCGACGCACCCGCCTTCGCCAAGGCTTCCGCCTCCGCTCAAGCTTCGGCGGACACGTCGGCGGGCAAGCCGAGTACTCAGCACCCAGCACCAAGCACCCAGAACGCGGATCGCTCCGAAACCCGCGAGCGGATGTCCCGGCGGCGCGCGACGATTGCGCGTCATCTCGTCGAAGCGCAGCATACCGGCGCGCTACTGACGACGTTCAATGAGTGCGACATGTCGGCGGTGATGGCGCTCCGCGATCGACTGAAAGACGCGTTCAAGGCGAAGCACGGCGTGGGTCTTGGCGTCGCGTCGTTCTTTGTGCGGGCCGCAGTCGTCGCACTCAAGGAATTCCCGCGCCTGAATGCCGAAATTCAGGGCGACGAGATCGTGCTCAAGCACTACTACGACATTGGCATCGCGGTGGGCGCGGCCGATGGGCTGGTGGTACCGGTCCTGCGCGACGCTGACCGCCAATCGTTTGTCGAGATCGAGCATGGCATCCGTGATTTCGCCGCGCGCGCCAATGACGGCACGCTGACGCTCGAAGATCTGCGCGGCGGGACGTTCAGCATTACAAACGGCGGCGTCTACGGGTCGTTGATGAGCACACCCATCGTCAATCCGCCCCAGGTGGGCATCCTTGGCCTGCACGCGATCAAAGAGCGGCCGGCCGGCGTCGGCGGTCAGGTCGTGCTCCGGCCCTTGATGTATGTGGCGCTGACCTATGACCATCGCATCGTGGATGGCGCGGAAGCCGTGCGATTCCTGGTCCGTATCAAGGAACTCATCGAAGACCCGGCGCGCCTCGCGGTCGAATCGTAAGCCCTCGCTCTCGCAGGAGCTGCTGACATGACCCGGATGCTTCTTCCGCTGTTCCTGGCCGCCTCGATCATCGCGGCCGCGGTTGCCCAACAAAGCACCCAGCAAGGTACGCAGCAGGGTGGCGGGACCGGCCAGACGACCGGCCAACCGGCACGCGGGCGTGGCGCCGCGCCCGAGATTTCGATCGCCGACATTCCGACTGAATCGCCATTCGCGGCGCGGCTGACCAGTGTGCCTGACATCGCCGTCGACACGACCGTCGGCATGCTGCCCCGGCTTCCGCCGTTTATTCCGGCCACGTACGCCGGTGGCGTGGCGGGCAACATTCGCGTGATCTGGCCCTCGCCCACCGACAATTCGGCGGTGCTGAAGGCCGGCACCTACGTGGTTTCGGGCCGCGTTCCAGGCGCGCGCTTCGCACCAAAAGCCACGGTCACGATCAAAGTGCAGACGGGCACGATCGCGCCGCCAGAGCGCACGGTCGAAGCGTTTGCGCTGAATCAGGTGGTGCTCGATCGCGACGCTGACGGCCGCGATACGCCGTTCATCAAGAACCGCGACAAGTTCCTTCGCGGCCTCGCGGCCACGAATCCGGACAATTTTTTGTACAACTTCAGGCAGGCATTCGGACAGCCGCAGCCAGAGGGCGCGACGCCGCTCCAGGGCTGGGATAACCAGACGACCAGGTTGAGAGGCCATGCCAGCGGTCATTACATGTCCGCCATCGCGCAGGCCTACGCGAGCACCGGCTACGACCCCGCGTTGCAGGCCACGTTCCTCAAGAAGATGAACTACGTGGTGGACACGCTGTACGACCTGTCGCAGAAATCCGGCCGGCCCGCGCAATCGGGCGGACCGTCGGTCGCGAATCCCACGGCCGTGCCTGTGGGTCCGGGCCGCACCACCTACGACTCCAATCTGCGGGCTGAGGCGATTCGCACGGACTACTGGAATTGGGGGACCGGTTTCATCAGCGCGTATCCGCCCGATCAGTTCATCATGCTCGAACACGGTGCGACGTACGGCACGCAGGACAGTCAGATCTGGGCGCCGTACTACACGCTGCACAAGATTCTTGCGGGTCTGCTCGACTCATACGAAGTCGCCGGCAACCAGAAAGCTCTCGACATCGCCAAAGGCATGGGCGCCTGGGTCAACGCGCGGCTGAGCGCGCTGCCGGCCGACACGCGCACCGCGATGTGGAACCGCTACATCGCGGGCGAATACGGCGGCATGAACGAGGCGATGGCGCGGCTGGGCCGGCTGACGGGCGAACGCCGCTTCATCGAGACCGCGAAGTTGTTCGACAACACAACCGTGTTCTTTGGCAACGCCAACCACGACGGCGGCCTGGCCAAACGCGTGGACACGATTCGCGGTAAACACGCCAACCAGCACATTCCGCAGATTACGGGCGCGCTCGAGACGTTCCGCGACACGAACGAATTGCCGTACTACCAGATCGCCACCAACTTCTGGGACATCGTCAACAGCGGCTACATGTACAGCATCGGCGGCGTGGCCGGCGCGAAGAATCCGAACAACGCGGAATGCTTCCCCAGTCAGCCCGCCACGCTCTGGGAAAACGGCCTCGCGACCGGTGGCCAGAACGAAACCTGCGCGACCTACAACCTGCTGAAGCTCGATCGGCAGTTGTTCATGTACGACCAGGACGCGAAGTACATGGACCACTACGAGCGCGCGATCTACAACCACATCCTCGCCTCTGTGGCCGAGCAGGACGCCGGGAACACGTATCACGTGCCGCTCAACCCGGGCGCACGCAAAGGGTTCGGTAACGCCGCGATGAACGGGTTCACCTGCTGCAACGGCACGGCGCTCGAAAGCCAGACGAAGCTGCAGGACACGATCTACTTCCACAGCACCAACAACCAGACGCTGTACGTGAACCTGTTTATCCCATCGACGCTGACGTGGGCGGAGCGCAAGGTCACCGTGCAGCAGATCACCGATTTCCCGTATGCCGACACCACGAAGCTGGTGATCAAAGGATCGGGACGGTTTGACGTCAAGGTGCGGGTGCCGGGTTGGGCCACGCGCGGATTCACTGTGAAGATCAATGGCCGCGACGAAGCGGTGAAAGCGACGCCGGGCGCGTATGTGACGCTGTCGCGCACCTGGCGTGACAACGACACGGTGGAAGTGCGGATGCCGTTCTTATTCCGCCTCGATCACCTGATGGATCAGCCGAACGTGGCGAGCCTGTTCTATGGTCCCGTCCTGCTGGCCGCCGAAGAAGCCGCGGCACGCACCGATTGGCGAAAGGTGGCGCTCGACGCGAGCGACCTGAGCAAGTCCGTCGTCGGCGATCCCAAAACGCTGCGGTTCCAGGTCGGCGATGTGGCGTTCAAGCCCTTCTACGAGACCTACGGGCGCCATTCGGTTTACTTGCATGTATCGTTTAAATAGCGAAGGGGAACTTATGAAGCTCGCATTCCTGTTGGCGCCCGTTGCGGCAGTGAGCCTGTTCGCAGGCACGCCAGCGCTGTTCCAGAACGGCAGCATCCCGGTGTTGTCCGTCAAGTCGACCGAGGTCGGCGGCGGCGAAGTACTGCTGGAAGTCAGCGTCAACCGCACCGGGACCGTGACCAGCATGAGGCCGCTCCGCCAAACGGCCACGTTCACCGAGCGGATGACCGGGTCCGTGCAAACGTGGAAGTTCTCGCCGGCCGAAGCGGAGATTGCGCCGGCGCTGCGGAAGCCCGGTGGGCCGACCACCGAAGCGGTGGAAACCAGACTGCTTGTAGCCGGCGTGTTCCACCGTCCTGCCCTCATCGGGGCGACTCTCGGCGCACCGATTCTCAATGTGGCCGAGCCGGCCACAGACATTCCTTTTCCCACGACGCTCGTCACGCCCAAGTACCCGCCGCGGGCGATTGGCCCTGGCGTCGTGCTGGTCGAGGCCCATGTGGATGCGAAGGGCAACGTGACCCAGGCCACGATCAAGGTGTCCTCGGCACCCTTCGACAGCGCCGCGCTCGATGCCGCACGCGCCTGGAAGTTCCGCCCCGCGAAGCCCGAGGGCGTCAGCGCTCCCGCCGTGGTCTACATCGTCTTCGGATTCCCGGTACTCAAGGCCTGATTTCCACAGGGGGGGTGTTGCAAGGGATGTTGTTAGGATATATCCAAAAGAGGGGAAGTAACCCGCGGCACAA
>Ga0315912_10000658_pt1 | contig 56123 bp, 36 predicted proteins | sample VfabasoilMG_FD_204469 | JGI IMG/M metagenome (GOLD analysis project Ga0315912, IMG submission 204469) | Garden soil microbial communities collected in Santa Monica, California, United States - V. faba soil | ecosystem: Environmental > Terrestrial > Soil > Garden | place: USA: California...
CAACCTCCTCAAAATCTTACCGGGCAAACATTTATGCGTGGTATCCAGCTTACAGATGCTAACGGCGAAGTTTCATTTCAAACGATTTACCCAGGATGGTATCCGGGCAGGGCTGTACACATTCATATGAATTTCTTCGTAAATTCAAAGAAGGGGTTTACTACCCAGGCAGCCTTTCCCGATGCTGTAACCAAGGACGTTTTCAAAAATAACCCCATCTATGATGGTCAGCCTGATACAACCAACCAAACGGATTTCGGTATTTTCAGCGATGGAGTGCCCTACCAAACATTTACCATCGTAAAAAATACGTCCGGTGGTTATGACGCCTCTCTTGTTATAGCTATGAAACTTGGCAATATGGTAGATGTAATTGATCTGGAACCGGAAACCTACAGGCAACTTGTACTTAAACAAAATTACCCCAACCCTTTCAGTTCCGCCACAACTATTCCATTTACACTTGTTAACCCATCGGATGTTGCAGTAGACATTTATGACATGATGGAAAAAAAGATACACGGGGTTTTAAATCAAAAATGGATGCAGGCGATCACAAAGTGATTTTAAATAATCCTGCAAAAGGATTGTCTCTGACAAAAGGAAATTATATGTGCCAGGTTACCGTTGTAAACGCGTATGGAAGATATCACCAATGCAAGGTATTGACCGTGATTTCTTCCGAGTAAAAGTATAGCAGATGTATTTTACCCGGTTACTTCGCAATGGAGCACCAAAAATTTCGGGACAGGAATAAAATGGATTTATTTATACCGGCGTTTCACTCAACGCTTTAGGATTTCAAACAGCCGGCATCTTCTATTTGAATACCCTCCCCATTGAGCGCTAAAGCTGCGTTTGATACAAGACGCAACGTTGAACGGTATTAATACTTCTTTTACAAACTATTCTCATGGAAAAAATCAATAAACCAAAAAAATATTTTCTTGGTTTATTATGTTATAAAAAGCACAGGAAGATGTTATGCTAACTGTCGCACTGCAAACTATTCTCAACTGAGGAAATTAATATCAATGCGGCATTGGTTGATCTAGATCTATAGAACAATTTGGAATTAATTTTTGAAGATTATTATATGCATCACTGTGTTGATTTTTATGATTCGTCATATACTCTATTTCTTTTAATGCAAATGGATTTCCTCCTATATAAAGCGAACTCAAGTTTGACATTTTCGAAATTTCCGCAGGAAATTCAGTTATGCTGTTATACATTAAATCCAACACTTTTAAATTAGTTAATGCAACTATTTGCACAGGGAAATGGCTAAAAGAGTTGCCCCGTAAATCAAGGGAGTGTAGAGATTTTAAATCACCAATTTCCTTCGGAAGTTCAGATAATTCAGCATCAACACCTATCATTTTAATGTTTTTAAGCATAGATATAGTTGAAGGTATTTTAGTTAAACTATTATCATTTATAAACAACCGTTCCATTTTTTTTAGTTTGAAAATATTTTCAGGAAATGCTTGCATTTTACAATTAGAAATATCAACTATTGTCAAATTGGATGAAACAGATAAAACTTCAAATGCCTGATTAATATCTAACGAATCACATTCTCTTAAATACACAGAATTAAGGTTTGTAAAATTTTTTACTATTAAAGGTAAAGTAGTAGCATGATATTTTTCAAGAGACAAAATGGATATAGATTTTAAAAAAGCAAGGTCCTCTTTTTTTAAGTCATTATGATTATTTGAACAGCCAAAGAAAAAGATACAGATGCACAATAATAGGAACATTACAATACTCATTTTTAATGTTGTCATGGATTGATTTATTAAATATTAATTTATTAAATATTAATTTATTAATGCAAAAACCTAGGATTTACATGTGATCCTTCACCACCACCTCCTCCTCCATTGCCACCAAGACTAGGGGCAATAAACTGGGTCACATCAAAATCCTTAATGGTTGAAAAAGAACTGGGATTGAGTTTTTGCCCAAATGAACCTATTTGTGCCGACGTTAAGGAACCAAATTTCTCTTTTCCAGCATGGATAATTCCTGATTTAAATTGAAACATTCTCGCTTTTCCACCAGGTTGATCTAAGGTTGCATTTTTTATAGCGTGATCCCCTATATCTTTAATATGCAACGCAAGAACTCGAGGATTGTCTTTAAATTTTCCCATAATATCATCGTTTGCAACATCCAATGGGCTCACAGAAGAAACCTTATAATATCTTGGGATTTCATCCACATATTTCAATTCCAAACCAGCTTCGCAACTATAACATGCACCTTTCCATTCGTAAATATCAATATATCTATCCTTAAATCCAAGCAAATGGCCAAATTCATGGGCATATAAACCCTTTCTTTGGGTACTAGTAGTCCATTTTCCAGTATTTCCATTTTTGACGAAACTTCTAAAAGCGCCATCTGGTACATCTGTGAGTTCAATTATGTTATCCGAACATTCTTCTGGATTATATAAATCTTGCTGTGTTCTAATAGGCTCTCCAACAATAACATCAACCTCAAACTTTACATCATATTCTTGTCCAGTTGAAGGATCTGTATACTTAAATGTAGATAAGCTCCAAACCGATTCTATATCAGTTTGTATTGTTTGTCTTATGGCTTCCGTTGCAAATTTTCCAGTTAAATATATTGTAGAAGAGATGGTGATTGTCGTACCCATGATACTAATTGTTGCATCATCACCAACAGGATCATTAAACAATATCGGATTATTGATTGAATATGCATAAGGTGTTTCCATTGCACTTATTATTGGACCAGGATTCATCCACTCTCCTCGTGCAACATCCAAGCCTCTGAAATCAGTATTATAAAATGTCCCATATAAGAGTTCCGGATCTTTTTCGCTGCCCTGGTAACCGTATCTGTTGTTTTCAACTACAAAATTTCTCCCTTGAAAAGTGAACCCCCACGCATCATAATCGCTTAAAGATACTATTTCTGTTTCATTGGCGTACGTATCTCCATTAAAATCTATTTTTCTTCCTGTTATTATTGCACGCACATCTCCCCTGTGATCCGAGATTTCAAAACGGAGCTTCCCGGCGTCATTGGTTGGTGCAGATGGATTAGAAACTATTTCTTCAGCTACTTTGTAATTTCCAATTCTCTTTAATCCATACATTTCGTGCTCGTTAAGTTTATACTTGAACCCACTTCCTGCATCGGAATATTCGTAAGTTGCTAAAAGTATTCCTCTTGCATCGTAACTATAAATAGTGGTTACGTTAGCATTTGGGCTTCCTGCATTAATTGTCTTTTTGGTAAGACGTTGTTGTTGCTGGTTATAGGTGAATTCCACATCAGGCTTTCCGCTAAGTGCATTAAAATGTACTTTTTTTATTTTATCATAAACTGTATATTCTATCAATTCTATACCTCTAGCTTTATCTGTTTTTAATCTTCCGCTTGCATCGTATTCATAGTTATGCGTGGATGGAGTACTAGCATTATATGAACTAGCTTGATCTATTATATCTACAACGCCCGCCAAATCACCTGCTGCATCCCGAATGTGCTCTGTTTTATTTTTTTGCTTCTTTGGACTTCCATAATGATCGTTTACCATGATCCCTTTCTTATAAGTAAAATCATCCATTTTAATGCCTGCTGTCATAGAGTTTCTTATCATACCCATAATATTTCCATTGGCATCGTAAGTCATGTGCAAACTATATCTGTCATCTCCGGTGCCGGAAGGTTTGAAGGCGGTAAAGTTTTCCACTTGTGTTTCTGCATAGGTATCAGTTAAGCGACCCAGCATATCGTACTGATAACTTTGGGCCAGAATATTAGGAGTCGTATTTGCGCTTGTCAAGTTAAATGCTACGTTGGTAATTGTGTTTCCTATATTTCCATTAAATAAATCTTTCCATTTGGTTGAAAGTTCGGTTCCTGATTGAGGTACACTGCCCGATGAGGAATTAAGACCTGCTCCTGTTTTCTGATAATCGCCCCGGTAATAGTTAATGGCTTCGCCAAAAACATCCTTAGCAAAGTTAGCGGTGTTTGTTCCTCCTTCGCCGGCTTCATTGGCATACGTTCCGGTAGTTACAGGGTTGTTAATTGCCTTGAGCCAGCCATTGATATTATACGTTAGATCTATATCCTGTATTTTATTGCCGAGCGATGTTCTTTTTAACGGCCCATGCAGATAATAATCGTATTCACTTTCTGCAAGCCAGCTAACGCCTCCATTTCTCGATACTTCGGTTTTAATCAAACGATAATCGTTATCATACGTATATTTCTGCCTGAACTCTTCCTGAACATTTCCTTTCTGGTAAATGATCTGGTCTACCCGGGAAGTCAGGCCGGTATACATGTAATCAATAGTTTTAAAACTTCCTGAATACCCTCCCGGGGAAGGAGCACCGGATAAGGCATTTATCTCCTGCACGGCAAAGTTAACCCTGCCGTGTGCATCATAGCTGTAATGAGTTACTCCTTCGCTGTTCCAGGTTTTGCTTACCCTGCCCTGGAGATAGGATTGACTGTGCGGAGTTGGTAAATTAAAACTTATACCGGGGCCGTCGTAAGCGATGTAGGTTTCTTCAAAGGTTTCCCCGGGTACATCCGGCCAGTTGATGTCATTCGCTTTATCACTTATATAAACTCCAAGAGCTCCGGGCGATGGTCTTCTGAATCCTGTGAATACCGGCATAAGAGCGTCATCGAGAGGATTTGCGCTGTACTCCCCTGCTTCTATCACCCGTGTTTCATTATCGTATTTGGTATAGGAAAAAATAAATTTTGCCTGTGTGGTTCCGCGTGCCAGCTGTTCCGCGCTTTGGGAAAAACGCACGCGGCCGGCTTGGTCGTATATATATTCTGTAGCTCCTTCATCGGGGCTTGCCGCTGTAATCGTAAACAAGCTGGTTGGCTTGTACGTACTGAGCATGCGGTGAACAGGAACGCGGTTTTTTTCCGCAGGAATTGCGCTTTGAATATCCACATAGTCAATGCCTTCGGGAGGCACAGTACTTATTAAATTATTTCCTTTATCGTAATTGTACAGTGTGTAGTGATACATGTTTTGCGTGTACGATACGTCAAACACCTCGTTCAGTTTGGCGTTACATTGGTTCATGTACCCATCGTGTATCTGCTGACTGACAGTATGAATCAGGTTGGCAATCCATAGCTGGTATGCCGCAGTGGTCTGAGCTTCGCAATTGATCAGGCAGAGCTGTGTGCTTTCGTATTCATCCAAATATTTCTGAAGCTGCATCAGGTTCAGGCTTGCTGTGGCAGCAATAATGGATGTAGTCTGTGCGTCTATAAGGGATGCCTGCGCAGGATCAGGATAGAGGCGGTTAAGCATTTCGCGTATCATGGCTTCGCGACGGTTATCTATACTCGTAGGATGCACGGGTGTCGAACTCACGCAATTATTATACATGGCCGTACAGTTAGCTAAAGAAGCAGCGTAAGTTCCATATCCGGGTGATGATGGATTTGTATAGTAAGGGTCGGTTGAATTCCCTAATGCCGCAGTGCACTCATCCCTGTCTTGCGTGCAGAGGTAATTATTCTGGGAGGTGGCATCTCCGTTCATTTGCTGGCAGGCCGTATAGTCACTGATACATCGCTGATTAGCTGTCTGTAAGGTAGCTACCAACAGATCCGGGAAATGACTGGTTACATCCACGTGGGTAACTGTACATGTGGGTGTTCCGGTGGCCGGAGGATCACAGTTATTGCAGGGTGCACCCACGGCATTCCATGCTGCACGGACTTTTATTCCTGTGCCAGGAGCATCGGTAATACGGGATACCAGGAAATTAAACAGGAGATTACCCAAAGCGCTTTGCTCGTTGGGATCAGGAACCGGAATTCCGGTGACCGGATCATTGGGTTTGAGAATGCTGAGATCATTTCCATAAGGGAATGATCCGCCTGCGTCCCACTTATCCAATAAATATTCATATCCTTCGCTCAGTTCGCTCTGGTTCTCAAACACGCAGCTGCGGTAGTTCGGAGGGCATATATCGCATGCGGTCAGTGATGGAGTGGGAACCGGACATAAGCTCATGCATCTCTGTACATCAAAGCCTTCATAAGCATCACGCGCATCTTCGTACGCATTGTAGATAGCAAGGTCATTATTATCATACGGGAAAGAAGTGCCGTCTGTCAGACGTGAAACCCAGAAGCTGTTCAGCGGAAATCCTGTTTCATCAATAAGTTGTTTGAGCGTGTAATGCTGCGTCAAAAAAGAATAATCCGTTGTGGAAGCTGCTACTTTTATTTCTTCCTCATTGAGCTCTGCAAGCAAAGCAAGCCGCTGCTGGTCGCACTGGGTGGAGCAAGGCAATACGGTGTAAGTTGGCGTGCAGTTTGCCACACAGGTGCTTTTTGTTTTGGTGACTTTCAAAAGATAGTACTGGCGCTTATCTAGAGGGTTAAGTTTTTTATCATCGCCGATTACAGGAACCGTATTGGGGTTCAGCTGTGTGCTGCTTACGTTGTACAGTTCCATGGAGGAAATATCCGCTGTAGGATCCACCCAGTTCATGCGCTTGTAAGCATCAATAAAATTGGTGCGGATAGGATTACCGGCGAGTACCAGCCCGCCAGAAGTTACGGATGCGGCTTTGTATGTTTCATCGCCCGGAGCTCCGTCGTTATTTGCGTCTCCATCCAGGTTAATAATTTGCTTTGTAAAGGGAGCTTCGGTAATGTTTATCACGTCCGCTTTATCCACGTACCACAAATCCTGGTTGCATTCCGCTCCAACACATGGTGGACATTTTATCATACGGGGTTCCAGTACGCGTATACGGTTGTTAAACACATCTGCCAGGTGAAGCGTTCCATCCTTACCTGCATACATGCCCGCAGGATAATTGAACTTTGCCACCGTTCCCATACCATCGGCAAAAGCAGCAGCACCGGTACCTGCAATGGTCTGCACATAATAAGTACCCGCTGTTATTCTTCTTACTTTGTTGTTTCCTGCATCGCTTACATAAATATTTCCGGCAGCGTCGGCACCTACCGACACCGGTGTATTGAATGAGGCGCTGATCCCGCTGCCATCAGCACTTCCGGAAGATCCGGTTCCTGCTACGGTACTTACCACCCCAGCAGTAGAAATTTTACGGATAAGGTGACTGCCTTTTTCCGATACATATACATTGCCGTTATCATCTACCGCCACATCGGTTGGCTGGTTGAAAGTTGCAGTTGCTATAGGTCCATTGGCACTGCCGGCAGTACCTGTTCCTGCAATCCAGATAACACTTCCTAAATAGTTCATTTTAACTATCTTATTATTACCTGTACTGGCCACATAGAGATTACCTTGCTTATCTGTGCCGAGGCCTTCGGGAAGGTTAATCAGCGTTGGCAGGTTACCGCTTCCGTCAAAGGGCATAAGCATTCCGGTATTTCCATCAGCTACATTTACCGTACGAATAGCATTATTATTCCTGTCGGCCACAAACAAGCGGGCTGCAGTAATATTCATCAGGCTTGCGGGACTAAAGACCAGGTCGTAAGGAGTATTGAAACGGGCAATGTCGCCTATCGCATTCACGAATCCGGGAGCGACACATGCTTTCCCTGCCAGGGTAGTGACTGCACCTGTTTTATCGATTTTACGAATGGTATTGTTACCGGCATCAGCAATGTAAAAATTACCCTTATCATCCCGCGTTACCCCGCGCGGAGAATAATATTCAGCATTCAGGCTGAAACCGTCAGTATTGCAGGCCACTCCCGTTCCGGAAAAAGTACCTGCAATATAGGGTAACTCCTGGGGTCCTGTAACAGGCGCATTTACATTACTCAGTGTATGACGCAGCATATACCAGGATGTTTCCGTGCTGTATTCTGTAGTAAATTGGCCCAGCAAAGTGCCTGCCTGGTTGAGAGCAACGTAATTTAAAAAGTCCTGTTCCGTCTGTGTGATGTATCCCAGTCCGGTTGTTGGATCGGTATAGGGTTTTATGGTCCGGTTAATAATATAATTTGCAGGACCGGCAAGAGCAAGTACAGTGGAAGAAGGTATAACGATTACATGCTGCGTACCTGTAGGATCGTTAGGATTAACGGGACAAAGGGTAGACGATGGGATAATTACGTTTGTATACGTATAAACTATTGCTCCGGTGTTTTCATTCACAACGGTTACACTCACATCAAATTTGCAATCGCGGCAGCCAATGCCATTGACCTTGAAAGCATTTATATCCAGCTCATATTTTAAATTCACATTGGTAGAACAGGGCAAAAAGAATTTTGTTCCGGCTTGTTTTGCCAAAGTTGTAGAATCTATTTGATCGTTCTTTAAAGGATCAATATGAACTGTAAAGCCACTCATACCATCTTCAACCAGGGGCTTTAAAGAAGGGGCGCCATTATCGCAAACAGTAAGGGCAGTAGCAATTACTTTTCCTTCATTGTCTTTATATGTGATATACCCTACTCCATTTGGATCGTATGTAAGTGAACGGCTTATCTTATCGCTTGGAGGAGCATCGGCAACTCCATAAACACGGTTAAGCTCTTCCTGGGAAGGGTTTCCATAAAAATGCCTGTACTCCTTGCCTGCGGTCATTTTAAACGTAGCACCTACTCCGCCCGCTGTTAACATGGGTCTTTGCAAGGGTGATTTGTATCCTACGTTGTAAGCAAAAGGATATCCTTGTGCATCGTCAATATTCGCATCGGTGTTGGTTGTGCTGTAGTAATTACCCACGCTACCCGGAAGAGAATTATCCACCGGAGCGGGAGACATAAGTGTGTTAACCCCTACCGCCTGTTTTACCTCACGGTCAAAGTCCTTGGTGCTGAAATCACGGAGCTGCCCGTTATCCAGCACATCAAAGAAATGATGGGCATACCCGAAGTTAGCTCCTGCGGCAAGAGGAGCAGGAAGTGACATTACGGATCCTCCGCCTTCTTCGCTGTAAGCGGCTTCCACGGCCATTATTCTATTTTGGGTATTAAGCAACGACTGCACCTGCCTGCTTTTTCCAAGTCCGTCTATGTAAGCAATACCCTGGCTGGTTAATCCATTGTCTAAATAACTTACTCCATACACCCAGTTGATATCATTGGTATGCTGACTATTATTAGTCAAATAACCTTCTTGTGAAATACTAACTGCCGCCGGCTTCAAAGTAAAACGCTGTACGGATGTCCAGGTTATCGGCTGATGTCCTTGCGCATCTACCGGCAGGTATTGTATTCCCACTCTCCAATAATAATATTTATTGATGTTGGATGCGGTGATAGCGGGTGATAAGCTTGTGATTGAGATCAGCGGGCTATTGCCAAGAACTAAGGTTGTTGCTGGCGTGGTAATAAACTGGCTTTTATTGGCCCAATCAGGAACAGAAGCTCCGGTAGCAGGATCTAATTTTTCAGGAGCCACCTGAATTGTATACTGGACAACCGGAACAGGATTTGGCAAACTGTTGACTTTCCATGAAATGTTTGCGGTTGGATCAACAGATGCGAAATTCAAAGGAGTGACTGGCTCTAAAATGGGGTTTTGATTGAGTATAACCTGGCTGCATGGATCGGAAACAGTAAACGGGGCGCTTAATTCCGATGTAATAGTTTCCCGATTTTTTGTAGCTGTAGCTATTAAAACCTCGTTCCCGTTTAAGGTCATTCCGGACAATGTCCATTGACCGGAACCATTGGCAATTGCAGTTCCCAGATAGCTGTTCGCATTTTTCCCTCCTGCATCGCTCAAAAAAACTTCTACAGCATCGCTGATAGCAGCGGTTCCTGAAACGGATGAATTACCGCTTGTTCCTAAAACAAAAGAAGTGATGACGGGCTTGGCATACAACTCATTTCCTCCGTTTTGCAGGAAAATACTCTTTGAGGAGCTTGCCGTTATTATATTACCTGAAATACGGTATTTCGCTCCTGAGCCTGCAGCAGCTATTCCATTAGTACCTCCCCGCACAACATTCGCATTTCCAGGGGAAGTGTTGCCAAAAAGACCGGTGCCGTTTCCTACAATACAATAGTTAAAAAGGCCCATGCTTTGTCCTGATCTGGTAACTCCAACATAGTTACCATGCACAACACTTGACCCACTTTGCATCCAAATACCTGCACCTTTTATTGACCCATCAGTCACAACAACAACATTCTTAGAGATATAAATTGAATTTGCCAGGCTTACATAAATTGCATACGTAAAATTATTTGCCTGAATTCCTGTTAATATACTACCTGTGCTTGCTGCTGAAGTAAAGTAAAATCCATTTACACTTGAAGCAGGGGGTGCGGCAACAATTACTTTTGGTTCAATACCCTGGTATCCGTTTGCGGGTTGTGTTGTTCCATCCAGGTACACCCATCTCGTAATATTAGGAAGTTCGTAAGCGAGCTGTATGGTATGTGGCGCTGTACCTGTAATATTAAAATTTATGTAAACCGGTCCTGCACTTAAATCTGCATTTGCTTTTCGTATAGCCCATTGAAGAGTTCCAACCTGATTCGGGAAACCATCCGGATTACCAGGAACCCAGGTCATCGGATCAAAATCCGTAGTTTTTGTAACAACATAGGTTTGAGCCCACGCCGTAAGACATGAAAAACTAACCATAAAACAGAGTGCAACTCTTAACCAGTCCATACGATCGAAATTCTTTATACCCTGTTTCATTTTTTTATTTCTTAGTGTATAACCTCGATGTGTTTTGACCAGTTATTTTTTCTATAAACAGCGCAATATCTTTAACTGCATCATATTCCTGTTGACTGCATGGTATTTCAACTATCGCTTTATATCCCTGGATCTCCGTTTTTATTCCATTAAAAAGGGTAAAACATTTTCCGTTTTCCTGCACAAACACTGATTCCACAGATTTTACATCCGCCAGGTCTTTTTGAGTGCCGCAATAAATATGCGCTTTAAATGCAGAGTCGCATTTATTGATCTTAAATGATACAATTAATTTTGTTGCATCCGGAGAACCGCCAGCATTGATCAAAGGTTCAAGAGAAAAATCCATGATCTTCAATGGCACTGATTGAGCCTTTACTGCCATGAAGGAACATATGATGCAAATTCCTGAAATAATTTTTTTCATCGTATTCGTTTTTACTGTTTCATCTGTGAACTGACATACCGGTTATCAATCACTGTATATCCGTAATACTTATCAATTTCTTTTTCCGGCAGGTAAATAGCATACTCATGTTCTTTGGGCGCTTTACCTACTGAACGGAACTGATACACGTTGTATGCATTGTTCTGCCATTCCGCCATGAGGTAAATTTTTTTACTGCTCTCCTCTATCCAATAATAGACATGTGTATGTGCTGCATCCGAGACTGTTGCTTTGATCTTATGGCAGCGTTTGCCATTTATATTCTCAATGCCTGCATAGCTTAATGCACCTTCTCCTCCGATCATTTCATCCATGAGCTTGTGCATGTCCGGCATTTCTGTTGAATCCGAACCAGGCACGGAGGCCCGGACAGAATCCACATACATCATTTTCGATTCTTCATCTATCATTACCATGAGCTTTCCATCGGATAATGCTTTTACAATTCCGAGCTGCATTTCGTATTTTTTTCCCTCCATGCAAAGAAAGCCCCCCTTGATCACCTGGTAAATAGGTAACGTGAATATTCCTTTCGGATCTTTGAGCCCATAGGCAATACTTTCAAAGTAAATACCTGCATTGCCACTTTCAATATCTTTCCCGAATGCCTTATCCAATAAGCGGTAAGCAAGGGAATCGTCTCCTTTAGCATTTGCATTGAATACACATGCACAGATTAGCAACAATAAAAACGTTATATGATTTCTGCTTTTCCTCATTTTCATTTACTGTTTTTTCTGATCGTTATATAAAAATTTCTGGACCGTATTTTTTCCCACATCTTGTAATTCAACAGCAGATTCCATAACACGGCCCCTGGCATCGTAATTTGAATAGCTGGCAAAATTGTCATTGTCCAATCCTGAAACCACACGGTTAAACGCATGGTCAAATACCCAGTTGGTCATATCTGCATGGTAGGGTAAAATGCGTAAATCATCGTAAATAGAATTTCCCCCTGCAGAATTATTCCTGACAAAAACCTGCACATTATTAGCTGTCATATAATTTTCATTTGAAAGATCAAAATCCAGCCTGAGCAACACCCAATTTCCTGCTTTTGCATAGGGTGTGGCTTTAGACGTAACTAAATCTCCACTGGACTTCTTAACCACTAATTCTGTTTGATCCGGGCTGGAAGTATGTACCCATACCATTGCTTTATACTTTCTTTTAAATTCATCGGTAGTTACGGTAGATGGCGATAATATATAACGGGTACCAACTGAACTTATAACAGCCTGGCCATCGTATTTAGGATACAATTTAAACGCATAAGAGCCGGTATGAACTTCTGCTGTGCAATCGGTAGGAATACGGTATTTTTTTGTTGCCACAGTACACGGCGGTACAATATCATTTAAAGCAAGACTAAAAAAATAACCGGATGAAGAGCTGCTCAAAAGCTTAATTGATAAACATTCATTTGGATTAAAAATAAGTTTCACCGAAGTTGCCGATTGCCTGAACTCAAAAAAGCCTTCAAACGCCTCTCCATCTGTAGAATTTAATTCATAATTACCATTATCATTCAAGCTGATCAACAATATCCGTTTTGCACCATTACTATAAGTAACATTCAACTTAGAAAGAGTAGTATTATAAACAGATACAGCTGGCTGCGTTATAGCAATGATATGACCCAACGTATGAGGAGTTGGGACAGCCTGATCTTTTGGAAAATTATTCAGATCCAGCGTTTTTTCCGTAAAGGTTTTAGTGCAAGCTTTGATCACCTCTGCATCAACAAGTTGTACCCTGTCTCCTTCAAGCATTTTTTTTCCGGTAACATTTGCATACGTGTTTTCAGCACCCTCGTGCACCGATGCTCCAAAAGAGGCATTGGATACCGCGCCCACTGTATTGGAGAAATTATAACCCAATAATTGAGAAGCATATTTGTTCAGAATATCTTTTGACTGGATCAATACTCCATTAACAGAATAAAGCTGATTCGTACTGAGTAATTTCCAGTTGCTTGCATTACCAACACCGCTCGGGTAATTAAAGTCGCTGAAACTTGTAAAAGTTCCGTCATTGGGCATATTGGGAGTTCCGCCGTCCATACTTCCTTTTGCCCTGAGATCAGCCTCGTATGTATACCCCTTGTATGTTTTAAATATTACCGGGTTTCTTTGGATGTATTTATTGCTGCCAATTGTTGGATTCTGATAATTCCCCAGTACCGTAGCCCCGCTGCGCAGTGTATAATTATATTTGTACCCAGGGTCTGTAAATTGCTTCCAGGGCTGCACATAGTCTATAAGATTCCATGTATTTGAAGTAGCGCTACTGCTCCACTCCACAATACCTGCTCCTAACAGGTGATTATTATCCACCTGGTTCAGGTACATATAAGTTCCCGTAGTGGCAGTAAGGTTATTGATGTAACCAGGGTTAGCCGCAGTTGCAGGCCCCATCTGATAGTATTTCCAGTAGGCAGGAACGGTTCTGACAATTTTTGTGTTCTTGTAAGAATCATTGCTCCGTACCTCAATGGGAGTTCCGGTATAATAATCAAAACCCGTATTGGTGGTAACCGTTTCCAATCCGTCGATCGTACTTGTTACTTCTTTAAGTGTTGGCGGTATATAAGAATACTTCATATTGGTGTAACAAAGGTTACGGTCCGTCTCAGTATTCAAGGTAAGTAACAATGGCACCATGCTTATTTTTGACTCTTTCGTGTAATAAGCTTCCGACCACACCTGGTCCATTTTGCCCGGCTTCTGTTTCGCATTGGGGGCATTAAAATTATCTTTATACATATTCACCGGCTCATCCATTCCATAATAGGAAAAAGTTTGCCTTCCTAATTCCTGTCCGGAAGCATCCATCTGAATAATGGATTTAGGGCGACCGAAAACATCCGTATTATCTGTGTAGGAATATCCTTTTACAAAATAATTATCATGCCTGTTGCACCTGACTACGCATGGCAAAGGCAATACAGGTATTTTAATGTACTTTTTTACCGGGATTTTAATTTTCAGAAAAACCAGAATACCGAATAAAAACAAGTATCCATGCGGTTTGCCGTCCTGAGATGCCAGCCCGCCTTCCCTGAAGTTATCTCTGAAACGCATCCCATCATCCTTTGCAGTATAAAATTCATACACGGTTTTTCCTTTCTTCCTGGATACTTTATCACCTGCCACCGCATTGAGGTTATCGGCATGGTAGAGATTTTCCATAGTAGTCCTGGAAGAAATAATTTGAGGGGCGGGAGCAAAACCAGCACCTTTCAGATCATATACATCCAGTACACATGATTTTCCTCCACCCGGTTCAATACTGGCAACTCCGGAAGAAACCCCGGTACCATCCCCTTTTTCATCGTAAAAATACCTTGTTCCATAACTGTTGTCTGTAGCATCGCTGTGTCCCGCCGTACCATTCGTCATGGTAGCATAATTGAAATTATCTTTCAACTCAATTTTACTCACAACGCTGCCTGTATATTTTCCTTTATAAATGGGTGTTCTTAAAAATGACAACCCAGAAAATATTACTGAACCAGGATGTCCAAAGCAGATATCAAAATTCCCCTGGAAAGCGCCATCGGTTCTGAAAACATTTCTAACATTTGCTACTATTTTTTTTGCTGCGACCCATGCATCGTCTTTCTCCATATCCAGGTATTTATCAAGGGCAGTATTCGCTCCATTACAGCCATTGAGTGATTCTTTCAAACTACGCATTTGTGCGGACTCGGTATACATATGAATTTCGCAATCACCTATAAAGGGATTTTTTTTACCATCCTGAATGGTACCAATTAAAGGATCAGAATTTTCCAGGATAACGTCCTGGTACCATTTGTTATCTGTATTGTCAAAAACAGCCGTACCTGGAATAGAAACCACTTTCACTTTATCACTGCTGCTCATGTACAATTTACTTTCGTCCAAGGGTTTACCCGGTTCCTGGTAAAAAGCGATTTCTCCGTAAACCGGATCTCCGGGCTTCAATACTTTAGCCCCAACCAATCCCTGGGATCCTATGTCGGTAACATCTATAGTTACTCTGGTATAATTGGTGATTCCTTCTTTCGCGATGATCTTTACATGCCTCATGACATAAGGTGTTTTATCCTCCACCTTTCCGTATGATTGCGCCTGGTAATCTATATTCATACTTCCGCCACTTGGAAGAAGAATTTGTTTCATCGCATAGACTTTTGCGTTTTCATCTGCATTGTCTTTTACTAATTCCGGATAATGATTGTAATAGGCAACAGTCGATCTTACACCGACGGGAGATCCCATTACCTTTGAATTTTTCACATAACTTCCCCATTGGTCCATCATTTCTTTATTGTAGGAGGGATTAAATCTTCCAGCATTCGGATCGTTTGGATCCGGATCTCCCCAATATTTAAATTCGTAACTGGGCAAAATAATTGGCGTTCCGGCTTCGTCGTAAGCGATGTGCTGCACCTTTCGGAGGGTAGCCTTTCCGGTTCCTATTGATTCGTTTTCATGTCCTGCTTTTCCATAATAATAATCAACCATCCCCTTGGTTATGGAGGATGTTCTAACCACATTATTTAATACTCCCGGACAGGTACTGTAATCAAATTCAAATCTGGTAGATTTGATAGGAGTTCCGAAAAGATTTTTTCTGTTAACTGTTTTTGGGGCAGAGTTATCACCCGAATTATGTTTTTTATATAAATCGATTTGAGCAACAAGGAACTGAAAATTATTACCAGTATAATCCTCAGAAGTAATGCTTTCATTTGCAGCGAGGCTGTTATAAGCCTCGCCATTTACATAACCCTTTGCATCAAGCGCATCGTATCGTTTTTTATAAGTATAACTACATAAATAACCGGATGATTCTACCTCCGAGAGGTAATAAATCTCTTTCTCGCCTCCGGTCATCACATATGCATCGTCAGCAGGATCGTGGAGCGCCATGGGAATGTGTGAAAGTCCTGTAAACGGAGCCCTCCATTTATAATTATCCGCCACTTTCACATATTTGAATTTTACCCAGTAACCAATATCACCGTCGCTGGGCCCGGGTATTTCATCAAAGTCTATGTAGTCATCTCCTACTGCAGCTGTTAACAGCCAGGCATAAGGGTACATGAAATCATCTGTAGTAGTAACTTTGTTTCTGTTTTTCAGGTTCCCATTATTTTTTTTGAACGAACTATAATCATCTCCATCTATTTCCGGAGCTTTCATCCCTCCACCTGACAACTGCAATGTTTTTGTGGTTTTATTGAACACGGGTAAATTGAAAAAATACCGGAGGCCATTCGCTGAACGCATTTCAATTGAGCCAATAAGGTTTTTAAAATACGCGCTATTATTTGGATCCAGATTTTTATCAATATCGTGAACATGCTGAAGAATGTTCATTGATTCCAGGTTATTACCAGGATAGCCCAACGTAACCATGTCTGCAATTTTTGATTCAGGCGAACTGTACGTGTAATGCGAATAAAAACTCTGATTAAAATTGAAAGCCGCTGTTGCCTTAGCCGGAGTGCTTTGATCTTCAGGATCTATATTCAAAAAGCCATAAGCACTGATCAGATCATTCATTGTTCTTTTCGTTATCTGTGTGCTTTTTTCTATGGGCCCGGAACTATAATCCTCTGAAAGTGAAGAAGGATAATATAGAGGCATTTGCTTTTCAAGACCCAACAACTGTACGGATGTATTATCGCTTGATCCGGGAACATGAACAAGATCATATATATTGGGACTGTGGTCTTTATAATTAACAGAAGATAAATCAAATTCCCCGGCCATATCACCGCGCATTTTAAATTCAGCTTCTCCGAACTTCTGTTTGGCAGTATTAAGAGAAAGGAGCTCCTTTTCATTAAATAAAATCTTATCAAAATCTTTATCCTCCGGATTTTGTTTCTTTTTTAGCAAGGCCAATATATCAAGCCCCTTTTTAAAAGATGACTGGATCACATTTGTCCATGGATAAACTTCTTTTCTCTCTGTCTTTATGGATACAGGAAGTGAGAAATTACGATACTGTGTTCTGGAATAATTCCTGGAGACCACTCCGTTTTTATTCTGATACAACTGCATGCTGCCCGCCATTCCCATTGTATTAACAGAGAAAAAATCTTTTTGAAGATAAGAAGGGACATTTCTTGCATCTCCATCAAAAGAATTTTCGCCTTCGATCGTAACATCTGAAATCTGATCCCGGTTACTTCTATCGTGATCCTTCAGATACATAAATCCATAAGCATCTTTCATAATTTCTCCATCTCCGGATTTGAACTGACTGAAGGTTCCGGTAACCGAAAGATTCATAGGTGGGGGAAATGGAAGAGGAACTGTTAAAGATGCTCCAAACCCTGTTGTGGCCGGAAGCACATAGCACAAGGGAGCCAATGCAGAAGAAGAGTTGGAAGTTGTTCCGCTAAAAACAGATTTGCCCAGACTCGAAGCAATAGAGGCAGCAGTTTTCCAACTTTCTGCTTTATTATCCAGAACTTTATTTACACCTACTCCACCAACACTTTCGAACCCTCCCCCTTGAAATTTGCCACCGCCATACAGATCGTAACTAATTCCAACCGAAGCTCCCACTCCGAAACCAATACCTGATTTTCTGCTATCACTTATAAGACCCCCTCCTATTCCTCCCGCGGGAAATATTTGAAGTTTATCAAAAATTTTCATTTTTCCTGCAGCACCAAAGCCAACGCCAACTGCTCCATAAGCCCCTGTATAGTTATTATATCCAATCTGAAATGAAACACTGGCACCTAATCCTAAGGCGACGCCACCAATTTCTTTAGGTGGGTCTGTACCCCCCAGAGATTTCCCCAATGTTCCTTTCAACGAGGCATCCCACATTTTCTGATTACTGAAATCGTATTTTTTCTGTGCGCCCAAAACATCATCCGGTAAGCCATTCATACTACGGGCAATTGCTCCGGAAAAGCCGCTGAATCCAAAACCAAATACACCACTCTCCTGCTCCATTCCTAAACCCGAACTATACCCAATCGCCATAGGGTATTCAGGAATAGAAGTAATAGGAATTGTATAATTAAATTTTCCGGAAGTAAGACTGACATTGTCTGTAGCATCCACGGGCTGATAACCCCATACCTCGGGCTGCGTGCCCATGGAAGTAAGCGCAAAGGCAACTGTAGGAAACAATATTTCATTTAGCATCACCAAAGCCAAGAACAAAGCAATGCCTCTGAGAAATCGCTGCTTAGGTGTATTTATCTTCCGATTCATGATTTTCTGAATTTTATGTCCGGTAATTTCTTTGTGATATCTGCTGTACTAAAATCAAAACGAATATTTTTATTTATACCAAATACTTTGTCTTCATAAATCAAGGCAAGATTTTTCACATCCTTATTCAGAATATTTTTTGAAAACACAAATAAGAAACGGGCATCGGGTGATGTTCCGTAGCTATTGGAAAAATTATAGGTAATTGCCCTGAGTGTATCCTTATTATCTGCCAGCATGTAAAAGTCTCTTCCCAGATTGTAAGTAAGTTCGCTCAGCAATGCAGCATATTCTTCCTGCGAAGAAACACTGCCAGCTACAATATTCTTATTGCTCTGTAACCCAATGGTAAAATCAAAATAAAGAGCATTCTCAAATTTCCTAAGTTCTCCTGCAAAATTTTCTTTGGATATTAAATTACTATTGCTCTTCTGCAATTCCGCTACAGTTAAAAAATAAGCCGGACGATAGCTGCAGGAAACCCTGAACTTTTCATCCTCCTGCTTTTTGTTCAAGGAAGCATCCGTTGCAACATTATTCAGAAATTCATCGGGAAGCAATTCTTTGTTGCAAGCAGCAAAGGAGCAAGCAAAGCCTGCCATTACCAAAAAATAAAAGTATATTTTACGTTTTATCATCTATCTTTTTTTTGTTCCTGTGTGCTATGCTCGTATTCCTCATTGAGACTTTTTAACACTACTTCTGTCATATCATCTGTTTCCCTGCCATACAAAACACTCCCCTCGTTGGTAGTTCCAAGTATCATCTTGTAATTGTTCTTCTTGCCAAACTCCTGGATAAAAGTGTTTATCTTCAGCAATACTCCTTGCGTAAGCTCCTGTTTTCTTGCCTCCATCTGCTGAGTGGCCTGGGTATTGTATTTATCAAAATCATTTTTTGCAACTCCGAGTTTGTAACCCCAATCTGCTTTTCCTGATGATGGAACATATTTTTCCTCCGCCAATAATCTTTCGTACCTGTTTTTCAATGTATCGTAATTCGCCTGCACCACTTGCATATCCTTTTCAAACTGTTTATTTGCCTGTTCCATCCCCTTATACTGTTGCAGTACAGCGCCTGATCGTATAAACACTGTGCGCTCCTTAAAACAATAATGATATACAGCTACTGCCGTAACCGAAAAGAGAACGGATATTGCTATTGAGATCACTCTATCTTTCATTTCAGTGCGTTATAATTACCTGTTTTATCAATGACAACAATTTACGGTTACCGGCCCAACAACTATATTCTCACAGTATCTATTACTTCCACATTCATTATTAACAGACAGACAAACATTGTAGGTCCCCGCTTGGGCATAGGTGTGTGTTGGGGAAGAAACATTACTTGTTCCTCCATCGCCAAAAGTCCAGAAATAATTTGCTGCCACCGTATTTGTGGTAGAAAATTGAACCTGCATTCCCGGATAAGTGAATGAATAAATTGCAGTAGGTGCTGGTTTAACTGTAACTAAAACTGATTCTTGTGCCGAGCAAGCTCCGTTAATTGCTGTAACTGCATAATTAGTAGTAGTTAAAGGCGATGCAATCGGGAAAGGGCTTTGTGGATTATCCAATCCCGACGCAGGGCTCCATTGAAACTGAGCGGCATCTGCAATTGCATTAAGATGAGCAGATGTTCCCTGACAAATAGTAACATCGGGGCTTAATTGAATAACCGGCATTTGATCGACAAATACTGTTACTGTTTTTTCTGTGCTGCAGGTTCCCGAAGTTAGTTTCACGGTGTAAGTGGTAGTTTCCGTTACAGTTGCAGACGGGTTTGCAATATTATTATCACTTAATCCTGTGGAGGGAGTCCATAAAAAACTGCCTGTTCCTTCCGCATGCAGGTGAGCACACCCACCTTGGCAAATCCGTTGATCCCCTATTACCTCCAGATCCGGCGTTGAAGAAACAACTACTGTTACCCATGTAATTCCGGTATAACCATTATTTGTAGTTACTAAAGTGTATGTTGTAGTAGCCGTAGGACTGGCTATTGGAGCAGCAACCGCATTAGAGCTAAGGCTTTCTGAAGGAGACCAGTTATAAGTTGCCGCACCGCTTGCGGTTAACTGAATATAATCCCCTGCGCAAATTGAAGGGTTTGCCGGTGAAATAACTACTTCCAAACTTACCTGCACCGACACATCGTCCGTTGAACTACATCCACCTGCATCCGTAACGGTAAGCGTATAGTTGGTTGCAGTGGTCGGACTTGCAATAGGGTTTGCTGCATTCGCATTATCCAAACTTATTGCCGGGATCCATGAATACGTAAAGGGAGCAACTCCTCCGGTTACAGCCGGAGAACCTCCTATCTGAGTATTACCGGCCACATAAACAGTTTTGTCTAAGCCTCCGTTTGCAATAGGTGCATGCTGTAAGGGTAAGGTTGAATGCATTAATACAAAAGGACTAAAGGCATTTTGCGCTATTAAAGTAACAGCCCCAATTCCTGTTTGCACACCGGCAGTTCCGGTTCCCAGCGGAGGAGACCATAGGGAACAGCCACTGCCTATCCATCGTTGAGCTGATAACTGGTCTGTTGGATTAGCAGGAGTATTTTCTGAGCCTCTGTATGAAAACGTAATATCGGCAATAGTTGGCGCTGAGGTGCGAATGTCCCAGAATCTGTCCAGGACGGTTGTCAATGAATCTCCTACTCCCTTCATAACGTGACAGAGAGGAACAGTGCTCACTCCCGGGTGAGGCATATTTTGTGGTGTAACGGACCAGGTAGAAGCAGTGATATCAGCACTGCCTGATGCAGATTTAGTAAAAGTAAATGGAATATAATCGGAAGCCGTAACTCCAACTCCAAATGGGAAGACATAATTGCCGGTACTTGTCCCCGAATTCCATTTCACAAAATCATATTGCCCCTCTGTATAAATATGCCCGCCGCTTGCAAGTCGGGTAATACCGGAAGTGCTGGGGTCATCAACAACCAGGAATACCGGATTAACACTTGTACCTCCGCTAATATCTATGAACCCTCCATCCAGGACCAGGCAGGGAATAACCGAACATGTACCTACTGTAACAAGCACGTATGCAGAATTACTGCATCCATTTGTTGTTCCAATAACAGTATAGGTGGTAGTTATGGATGGATTGGCAACAACTACCGCGCCGGTTGTTGAATTCAGTCCTGAAGAAGGAGACCAAACATAGCTGGTTGCTCCGCCTGCTGTTAAATTTGCACTGCCTCCAATACAAATGGTAGACGAAGATGATCCAACCGTTGTTGTGGGCGTTGGATTTACTGTTACAACCACTGTGGCAGTATTTGAAAATCCTGCGGATGCAACCGTAAGGCTATAAGTAGTAGTAGCGGTTGGGCTTGCCACGGGATTCGAAATGACCGAACTGCTCAACGATGCTGCCGGAGCCCAGGAGTATGTAAAAGTTTCGAGCCCGCCAGGGTTAGTTACTGAACCAATCAGTGAAGTTGATGATCCTGAACAAATAGTCACATTAGAACCTGCGGAAACACCGGGTCCCTGCTGTAAAGGAGCAGAAGATCTCACTAAAACAAAGGGAGCAAAATCAGTTTGCCCGGTTACAGGACTTAAAGTACCCACACCAGAAGTTACGCCTGCATTTCCTGTGCCTAAAGGAGCAGACCATGGGGAGCTGGCAAGTCCTGTCCATCGCTGTACTTTTAACAAATCACCCGGTATCGAAGTGGTGTTTTCAGATCCCCTGTATGAAAAAGAAATATCTGCCGTTGCGGGCGCTGAAGTACGAATATCCCAGAACCTGTCGAGCGCTGTGCTCAACGAATCTCCTGTTCCTTTCATCACGTAACAGGCAGGAACGGTACTCATCCCCGGGTGAGGCATGTTTTGCGGAGTAACAGACCAAGTGGAAGCCGTGATATCGGAAATACCGGTTGTAGTTTTATTAAAAGTGAAAGGAATATAATCCGAAGCAGTAACTCCGACTCCAAAAGGAAAAACATAATTACCCGTACCGGCACCTGCATTCCATTTTACAAAATTATATTGCCCTTGCGTGTATATGTGACCGCCGCTTGGGAGCCGTTTAATTCCAGAGGCATTATCATCATCAATAACCATAAATACAGGATCGGTGCTTGTACCTCCATGTATACTAATGTATCCTCCATCTAAGACTAAACAAGGGCTAAGAGCGCAAGGACTCCCAACAGAAACCGTTATATATGCGGCACTACTGCATCCGTTTGCGGTCCCTATAACCGTGTATGTCGTAGTAACCGTAGGACTGGCGGCTACCACAGCGCCTGTTGTTGTATTTAATCCTGCCGAAGGACTCCATGAGTACGTTGCCGCTCCGTCGGCTGTTATGTTTGTGCTGCCACCGTTACAAATATTTGCAGCTCCAGACGGAGTGGTTGTTATTACAGGTGAGTTTATCATAACAATCACGGATCCTGTATTACTGCATCCGTTTGCCGTACCGGTGACCGAATAAGTTGTGGTAGTTAAGGGAGTTGCTGTTACAGTGGCACCCGTACTAACATTTAAAGATGCTGCGGGCGTCCACACATACGTGCTCGCCCCGCTTGCCGTTAAAGTCGCACTGCCCCCGTTACAAACGGCAGGTGCAGAAGGCGTAATACCAATTGTTGGTGATGGAATTACAGTAATTGTTTTTTTACTGCTGCACCCTTGCGCTGTTCCTGTAACAGTGTATGTTGTAATAGTTCCAGGTGTTGCAACTACATGATCACCTGTTGTTATATCCAATCCTTCCGGAGGGGCCCATGCATACGTACTTGCCCCGCACACAGTAATACTTCCGCTGCATATACCATTTACAGAGGGTGTGAGGTATTTAATTATGACAATTCCACTGCTCCCGTTGCCACCATTACCTGAATTGGCAGGGTTTTCCGGGCCTAAATAAGTTGAACCGCCGCCACCGCCACCACTACCTGTATTAACGGCTGCATTGGTTCCATTGCTTCCATTAGCTCCTCCATTACCACCTATACCACTGCCTCCTGAACCTGATGTATGTGCACCGTATGCGCCGCCACCGCCGCCTGCAGCATACATCACCGGTGATCCGGAAATTAAAGAGGCCAAACCTGACCCTCCATTGCCACCGGTTCCCGCAGCGCCTGAACCACCCGGATTATTTCCTGCTGCACCGGCACCTCCTCCTCCTGCACCCGCAAAATTTAAAGCCACACCATCGCCGCCTTTATTGCCTTGCCCTGCCGGGGATGCTGCTCCTCCATAAAAATAATAAGGATCTTCTCCGTAAGATGCACCACCACCGCTACCGCCCGCACCTGCATACTCCCAGCTAACACCGCCTCCACCGCCGCCGGTTGCTGTAACTGTACTGAAAATACTATTACCACCATTTGCACCTATCGTACCAGGAACCAGGCTCCCTGCTCCTCCGGTACCGACTGAAATTGGATAAGATGTTGCAGATACTGTGGTTGTTCCTGTTAACAATCCGCCTGCACCACCACCGCCACCACTTGGATTACCGGATTGACCATCCTTGCCGCCTCCGCCTCCGCCCGCTACGACAAGATACTCAACATTCAGATTTCCATTTGGGGTAAATATTCCATCCGAAGTAAACGTGTGAATGGTATACTCTCCCGACGTTGTTATTGTACCTCCTGTTGCAGACGCACCAGCCGGTAAAGAAGATACGATTGATGAACTACATACAGTTATTGTTGGAGACGGTGCTACTACAACAAGTACGGTGGCCGTATTTGAACATCCTCCTGAAATAACCGTAAGAGTATAGGTTGTACTGACTGTTGGATTTGCCACCGGGTTTGCAATAGTTGCACTGCTTAACGCTGTAGTAGGAATCCAGGCATACGTATACGTTCCGGTACCCCCTGACGCAGAAGGAGAACCACCTATAGTAGCGGAAGACCCCGAACAAATAGTAACATTCGAACCGGCAGAGACAGCAGGGCCGTTATGCTCCAAAGGAGCAGCTTCCCGGACCAATACATAGGGAGCAAAGAAAGTTTCTGCCACCAAAGGACCTAAAGTACCGATGCCGGAATTTACTCCTGCATTTCCCGTACCAAGTGGAGACGACCATGGAGTACATATAAGGCCTTGCCAACGCTGCACTTTAAATATATCTGTCTGTGAAGAAGTGGTGTTTTCCGATGCCCTGTATGAAAAAGTAATATCCGCAGTAGTGGCGTCCGTAGTGCGAACATCCCAAAACCTATCAATTGCTGTAGTTGTTCCATTGCCAATACCGTTCATAGAGGTTACTGCTGAAACACTGCTTACTCCGGGATAAGGAAGATTTGCCTGGTTAGTACCCCATGTAGATGCAAAAATATCCGAATTGCCGGAGGAAATCTTATTGAACGAAAACGGAATGTAATCTGCAGCAGTTCCCGCTACTCCAAAAGGCAACACATAATTGCCGGTGTTTGTGCCCGTATTCCATTTTAGAAAACCATACTGATAGGGAGTAAAAATATGACCGGCAATACGGGTAATACCATTTGTGTTTGATTGGTCAACCACTAAATAAACAGGTGTTGTACTGCCTGAACCACCATTAACATTTATATAGGCCCCATTCAGTACCAGGCGTTGGGCGGATAAACCTGAAGGAAAACTCAATAGGTACAAAAGAGAAATGAAAATCCCCTTTGTGATGACATCCGCAATTACATGTTTAAAATACTTTTTACGCATTTTTAATATTATAATCATCAGCCCTATCCATTTGGTATAATACCATATTCCATTAATTAGTTAAATAAGTAAATGAAAAAGCAAAAATAAAAGTTGAATTTGAAGATGGGTAACCTACAAATTGTACAGATCCGGTGGGAGTGTAACCTTGAATAGCATAGTTTAATGGCCCACTTTGAGCACTAACAGCAGACCCGCCTGCACTATTAGTGCCAACTGGCATTGAAGAAGGCACTGGTAACGAAACTATCAATTTAGTAAAAAGATTTTCGGTTGTTGCTTGAATCGAAATATTTCCACTAACTGTAACCACCCGCCCTACCTGCATATATTGAGATTGATAAGCCGTGGCGGATGCAATATTAGTATTGTAGGTAAGCGAAGGAGTATATGTACCCGATGAAATCAGAGAAGTCCAAGTTGCAACTCCATTTACATCGGATGTTAACACTTTTCCAACTCCTTGTGAACCATCGGCAATTTTAATATTACCTGCAATATCCAATTTAGCACCAGGACTTGTTGTTCCAATGCCAACATTTCCTGTTGTTCCTTCTATAGTAAATTTAGGTGAGCCATCCTGCACCCATTGAAATGCAGGATTACCGCTTGCAATATCTTGTAACAACAAATAATCCGTTGATGCACCTGCTGTGCCAACCGCTATTTTCCCTCCGGACCCAGAAACACCTAATCTAATATCACCATTCACAGTAAGCTTTTGGTTTGGATCAGGACTTGCCGTTCCAATACCCACACTCCCGTTAGCGCTAATACGCATTTTTTCATTTGCCATGAAGTTTGCATTGTTTAAGGTATAAGCCGTAGTTCCCGTTGAAGCTGCGGCAAGAAATACAATTCCGCCGCCATTCGGATGAATAATGCTTGAGAAATCATTCGCTCCAATATTCCTGATATGCCAAAAATTAGTTGCGTCATCCCAATATACATTGGATCCAAAATTACTTCTAGTATAACTATTTTGCAAAGAAGCAACAGACTGTTGATAAGCCCAACCGCTGGCAATTGTACCGGCAACATCAAGTTTAAATGCGGGGCTTGTTATGCCAATTCCTACTTTATCGGCTACCAAAGACATTCTCTCTTGTGTGGCGCCACTACCATTGTCTTGTGTATAAAATCTTAGCGCCGCATCACGCACCTGTCCGTTAACATCGGCACTGTAATCAAATTTCATGGCAGATGTTTCATATGTATTAGTTGCCGTATAAGTGCTATTCCATTGAAAAGCAATATTCCTTATTTTGCCTGTAGTTACAGTTTGAGAAGTAAGGTAGGAGGCGTTGTCATTTGAAAGCCTGAATATTCCCCCGCCAGCAGCTTGAACATGAAATTTGTCTGCCGGGCTTATTACCCCGATACCTACATTACCTGCATTATAATAAATACTGCTGCTTGCTCCATTGATCCATTGCGAGCCACCTGCGGTAGTTGTCCATGTGGGTGCGGTACTTGGCCCCGTAGACATAAGCACCTGTCCATTTGTTCCGGCAACCCCACCCGGCATTAATGCTCCGCTGAACTTAACATTTCCTAAAACATCTAAAGCCTCTGTTGCTGTAGTTTTTACTCCAAAGTTTCCGGTTGTACGCCAGGAACCAGCAGATAATTCTTTAAGTTGCCAATTGAGTGAAACGCCTGAATTACTGTCCATTAAATAATTGCTGTTTATATTTATAGCATCTATGCCGGAAGATGTCTTTATAAGACCAGTTGCATCTGCAAGCCGGCCGTTACCCATAACTTGAGATAAAGTAGCAGTAGACGAAATAGTATTCGCAGCTATTCCTATTCCAGTACCTGCAATTAATGCAGTTGGAACCCAAGCAGTTCCATTTCCCATAAGAAATGTTCCATTTGTTGCAGCCAAACTTGAATTTGTTCCTCCGTTGGCAACAGGTACCACTCCTCCGATAAGATTTACCCATACAGGAGTAGTAGTTGCACTTGTGTTGTAATAAAAGCCCTGCAAACCATCGGTTTGATAAACAACCAATCCCTGCGCAGCTGCAGGTAAAGGATTCATGGCAGTACGTTGTGCCGCAGTCACTCTTGGAATTAGTAGCCCTTTAAACGCAGGGCCCGTTTGATTATCTATATCAAGTAATGCAGATGCATTAGGGGCAGCACCTGTATAATTAATCCCTACATTCTGGCTTTGTGCATGTAAATTAATACTGTAAAATACATGTACCGGAAAAAGAAAGGCAAAAACACCCGCTGCCTTGAAATATTGCTTGATATGTTTCATGAATAAAAAATTAGCTGTTCATTTAATTAAATAAAATCCCGCCAGGTTATTTATAAACAATTTCTATAAAAGCATCCTGGAATGTAGATGTGGTTGTTGAAAGCGCAGATTTATACGTTGCCGATATGATGGTACCGGTTGTAGTATTAAAAGATGTAAACGTTGGTAAAATTATCTGGTCGCCGGTTGATGTGGATGAAATTCCAGTTGTACCGGAATTCGCCAATGAAAGAAAACCGTGCCCGGTTGCAGATGTACCAACAGTTCGAACAATAAATTCAAAAACCGCTCTAAATGGAACATTTGTTCCTGATGTTGCAGCAGCGGATGTTACAGCCGATGCAATCAGTCCGTCTGCGGTTGTACCTGCAGTTCCGAACCTAAGCGCAAACGTGCTGGTATTTGCTCCGGTTGAAGTACAGGTTCCAAGTAAGGTTACTCTTATTACAGTACCGGCAACAAGCCTGTTTACTGGCAACGCAGCCGTTTTGATTACTACAGTTTCTGTTGTGTTGATGCCGGAAGTAGCTGTTATAATGGAAGCTTGTCCGCTGCTGGCGGGAGTTGTCCACGTTGGAATTCCAGCCCCTCCTGAGGTAAGTACCTGGCCGGAGGTACCCACAGGAGTAACAGATAATGAGCTGGCAGTGCTCCAGACAATTCCTCCATTAACGGCAGTCAAACTGGCATTTGTTCCCCCGTTGGCAAGAGGTGTTATTCCAGCGCTTCCGGAAAGAGACACCCAGGCAGTGCCATTGTAGTAATAAAAACCCGCTGTAGCATCTGTTTGAAATACCATTAATCCTGTGGCTGGCGAAACTATCGCCGTACGTTCCGCTGCAGTCATCCTTGGAATTAAAAGACCCTTTTTAGGTGTATATCCGCTGGCATCTATATCCAGTAACGCACTTGCCGCAGGAGGATTGCCTGTTTTATTAATTCCAACACTCTGAGCCAATAAATTAGTGCTGCAAAGCGCGTGAGTAAGAAAAAGCAATGTAAAAACGATTGCTGCCCTGGAGAAATGTTTAATTTGTTTCATGAATAAAAGTTTAAACGGTGTATTAGATGTATAGAATTGTTATTGTTAGTCGTTAATACAAAAGCAGTTCCAGTCAGGAATGTTATTTGAGTTAGCAGTTTTAAATAAGGAAGAGCTGGTAATTTGTAGGTGCAAGTATAGCAACCTGCTTCCGGATAGATGTTGGAATTGCGATTAATCGTTATTAACAATTTGTTCATAATTCACTAAATGCCGGCTTTAGATCAATTGATAGGTAGTAGTATTGGATTATTTATCAATTTACAAATAAAAGACAATAAATTCGATGTAACACTACCGTTTGATAAGTTTTGAGCACATGGTGAAAAAATTTTGACAAAAATAGGTCAACTAAAAAATATGCGGTAGAGTTAAAAAGATGAAAATCTGTCATTAAATTAATGACACAGGGACTAAAACCAGACTTGGTTTCTATTAATAATATGAATACTCATTGATTCTTTTAATTAAAGGAAATACAGCCAAAAAAAATAAAAACACGCTTGCAATATTTTTCTATTTTTGCCAACCATTGCGGAAGTAGCTCAGTTGGTAGAGCACTACCTTGCCAAGGTAGATGTCGCGAGTTCGACTCTCGTCTTCCGCTCGCAAATCCGATGCTCTGATCGGACCAATTTAGCCCCTCTCCTGATAGAGAGGGGCTTTTAATTTCGGACCGATGCACCATAATCCTTCCAATAGTACCGAAGAAAAAGACGCCGCTGATGGAGGTCAGGAACTATTCGAGCATTATAAGTTCATTATTGATAAAGGGCAAGAACCGGTCAGAATAGATAAATTTCTTGTATCCCACATTGCACATTCCACACGTACGCGAATTCAATATACTGCCGAAGCCGGAAATATCCTTGTAAACGGAAAAGCCGTTAAATCCAGCTATAAGGTTAAAGGCAACGATGTTATTACGATCGTATTGGCCTTTCCGCCCAAAGAGATCAACATCCTTCCTGAAAAGATTCCCATTGATATTGTCTATGAAGATAAAGACCTGTTGGTGATAAACAAAAAAGCAGGCATGGTGGTTCACCCCGCATACGGAAACTATACCGGAACCCTTGTAAATGCCCTGCTCTATTACCTGAATGGAAAAGAGGCTTCTTTAAAAGCCAACTTAGACGATCAGAACTCTGTGCGCCCCGGGTTAGTTCATCGTCTGGATAAAGAGACTTCCGGGCTGATGATTGTTGCTAAGAATGAGCTTTCTCTGGCAAAACTGGCAAAAGAAATGTTTGACCGAAAAATATCCAGAAGGTACCAGGCTCTGGTGTGGGGAGTTCCTAAGGAAAAATCGGGCACAATTAATGCACATGTTGGACGGAGCTTAAAGGACAGGAAAAAGATGGCTGTATTTGAAGATGCAACACATGGAAAACCTGCCGTTACCCATTTTAAAACCCTGGAAAATTACAAATACGTATCGCTTATTGAATGCAAACTTGAAACAGGACGTACCCACCAGATACGCGTTCACATGAAACATATCGGCAATACGGTTTTTGGAGATAAGGATTACGGAGGAGATAAAGTGCTTAAGAATTCAGCAAACACTAAATTCAAACAATTTGTTGAGGATTGCTTCACGATATGTAACCGGCAGGCACTTCATGCTAAATACCTTTCATTCACTCACCCTGTCACAAAAAAAACAATGGAGTTTGAGTCTGACCTGCCTGACGATATGAAGAAAGTCCTCGAAATGTGGAAACAGAAGGAATAAGCTTTCTCTAGTTAAATTTCCTCAGCCATTTTAATGCAGTTGTTTCCGTAGGAAACATTTTAAAAGGCACATCGTGTTTGAAAAAAAAATTAAAAAAATTAAAAAACAGGCTGATGGCTAACGAATCATTGACAAGTGCGGAAGCCATGAAATAATCTTTTCCAACCCTGGAAGCGTATTGCAGTGCTGCATTATTCATAACAAAAAAATCCCCTCCTTTAATTACTTGCAGAACCTTATTTCTGTGGCAGCCCCACTCCCTGTATATTTCAAACATCTCAACAATATCCTTTTTTTCAACTCTTACACGATCCTTTATCTTCAGCCAAAGGATACCCTCCTTGTCTATAGAGATAAATGCCTTGGATGTTTCAGTTTCGGGCTGCATCGGGTACGTATACTATCAGGGAAATATCTTACCGGGGTTTAATATCCCGTTCGGATCAAAGATATGTTTTATCTCTTTTTGGAGTTCTATGGCTTTCGGATGAAAGGCGATGTCCATGTAATTTTTCTGCACCCAGCCTATACCATGTTCCCCTGAAAGTGTTCCTTTCAGCTCTTTGCACAAGCTGAATATCTCCCGGATAGCCTTTGGTATTTCATTCTGCCATTTTTCATCTGTCATTTCCTGCTTGATAATATTCACATGGAGATTCCCGTCTCCGGCATGGCCGTAACAGACTGACTTAAAACCATACTTCTTCCCTATCGCCTTCACTCCTGCCAGAAGCCTGGGGAGCTCAGCCCGTGGAACAACCGTATCCTCTTCTTTATAAACAGAATGAGATTTTACAGCCTCTGCCACATTCCTTCGCAGTCGCCAGAGATTGTGTTTCTGCTCCTCGGTATCGGCAAAAAGTATCTCATCGCATTCATATTTTTCCATTACTTCCGCAATGCGTTCCACGTCCCTCATAATACCATCCATATCGTTACCATCCACTTCAATAAGAAGATGAGCCTGAACGGTGTCCTTAATTAAAACCGTAATACCACTTACAAATTTCAGGGCCCAGTCAATTGCATCGCGCTCCATAAATTCCATGGCAGAAGGAATAAGCCCCGCACGGAATACCGCCGATACCGCTTCACATGCTTTATCTGCAGAAAAAAATGGAACCAGCATGACCGCATTTTTTTTCGGGTACGGCAGCAGTTTGAAAACAATTTTCGTTATTACACCCAGGGTCCCTTCGCTGCCAATAATTAACTGTGTAAGATTATATCCCGTAGAATTTTTCAAAACATTTGCTCCTGTCCAGATAATTTCTCCTGTAGGCAGTACCAGTTGGATATTGAGCACATATTCTTTTGTCACCCCGTATTTAACCGCTCTCGGACCGCCTGCCGATTCAGCAAGGTTACCACCCAGGAAGCAACTTCCGCGACTGGAAGGATCCGGAGGATAGAATAATCCCTTTTCAATCACGGTTTCCTGAAACACCTGTGTAATAACCCCGGGTTCCACAGTCGCCTGTAAATTCCTTTCATCAATTTCAATTATTCTATTTAACCGTTCTGTAGACAAGATCACACCCCCGTAAACTGGCAACGCTCCTCCGCTTAAGCCGGTCCCGGCACCACGAGGTGTCAATGGGATCAGCTCTTTGTTACAGATCTTTAAAATTTCCGAAACCTGTTCAGCACTGCTTGGTTTAACAACAATTTCCGGAGAAAATTTCAGGTCTTCAGTCTCATCCGAAGAATATTTATACAGGGATTCTTCATCAAACAAAACATATTCCTGTCCCACAATTTTTTGAAAAGTGGAAATATGCGTCGGCTTTATCTTTGTAAAGTTCATGTGCAGCAAATTTATGATTCTTGCCATAAAGGTATCACATAGGAGTAAATAAAAATTGTACATTCATCGACCCAAATAAACACTATGAAAAACACCACAAGATTCATTTTACTCTTCTTCTGTATCTTTTTCCTGGCAAAAGCAGCGCATGGTCAAAAACAAATAACACTGGAAGATATATGGCAGAATAACACCTTTTCTGTAAAAAGAATTAGCGGAATCCGTTCCATGAAAAATGGAGAGCATTACACCACTTTAAGCAAAAATTCCAACACCCAAGCGATTGTAATGAATGAATACAAGACCGGAAACTCCATTGACACGGTATTGAAAAATTCCTGGTTAAAAGCCGGAGGTAACGACCCGGGAGTAGAAATTGAAGAATACCAGTTCAGCGATGATGAAAGTAAAATACTTATCACCTCCGCGTCTGAACAGATTTACCGGCATTCCACACGGGAAAATTATTACATCTATGACCGGAAATCAAAAAAAACAACTTTTATTTCGACGAATGGCAAACAGATGTACGCTGAATTTTCACCGGATGTAAAAAACATTGCCTTTGTCCGGGATAACAATTTATTCGTATATGAAATAGCATCCGGAAAAGAATCTGCGGTAACTACGGATGGAAAAGTAAACAGCATTATTAACGGAGCTACTGACTGGGTATACGAAGAGGAATTTGGTTTTGATAAAGCCTGGTTTTGGTCGCCGGATGGAAGCAAAATTGCTTACTATCGTTTCGATGAATCCAATGTAAAAGAATTTTCCATGAATAAATATGGAACCCTGTATCCCACAGAATATAAATTCAAGTATCCAAAAGCAGGGGAAGAAAACTCCAAAGTTTCTATTTTTATTTTCGATTTAAAAACCAGCAGCCTGGTTCAAGCCGATCTGGGTTCTGATTATGAATATATCCCCAGGATCAAATGGACAAAATCCGGGAACACTCTTTCCATTCAGCGAATGAATCGTCTGCAGAATAAGCTGGACCTTCTTTTGACAGATGCTACTACAGGAAAAACAAAGACCATACTCACGGAAACAAGTAATACATACATTCCTGTTTCAGACAACCTTAAGTTCCTTAGTAACGATCAGTTTATCTGGAGCAGTGAAAAGGATGGATTCAATCATTTGTATTTATATGACCTGAATGGAAACCTGATTAATCAAATTACAAAAGGCAATTGGGATGTGGTAAAACTGAAAGGGTACGATGAAAAGACGAAAAGCGTCTATTATACGTCCGCCCAGGTTTCTCCCATGGACAGAACATTGAGTATGTGTAAGATCGATGGTTCCAACACCAAGCAATTATATCCAAGCAGCGGAACAAACGATGCCGATTTCAACACTACACACACCTATTACATCCTGAACCATTCAGATGCCAACCACCCTTCATTTTATACACTTTACAACTCGAACGGCATAGTGGTTCGGACATTGGAAGAGAACACATCCCTGCAAAAGAAAATAACGGAGTATGGTTTTGTCTCAAAGGAATTTTTCAGGTTTAAGACCGGCGAGGGCACCGAGCTGAATGGCTGGATGATGAAACCCGCCGGATATTTATCTACAGAAAAAAAATACCCGGTATTGATGTTCCTTTATGGCGGGCCGGGATCAAATACAGTAACTAACGCATGGGACAGGGATCTTCCCTGGTACCAGATGCTTTGCCAGAAAGGGTATGTTGTTGTTTCGGTAGATAACAGAGGGACCGGAGGACGTGGAAAAAAATTCAGAGATTGCACGTACAAACAAATGGGGAAACTTGAAACCGAAGATCAGATTGAAGCGGCAAAATACTTAGCTACTATTCCTTACATTGATAAAGACCGAATCGGTATCTGGGGATGGAGTTACGGAGGTTATATGAGTTCGCTTTGCATAACGAAGGGAGCCGATGTGTTCAAAATGGCCATGGCAGTTGCGCCTGTTACCAACTGGAGATACTACGACAATGTATACACCGAGCGATACATGGCATTGCCCAAAGACAATGGAAACGGATATGATGAAAATTCTCCTATTAATCACGTAGGCAAACTAAAAGGTAAATTTTTGCTTGTACACGGCACGGGAGACGATAACGTTCACTTCCAGAATTCGGTGGAAATGGTAACTGCGTTGGTAAAAGCTAACAAACAATTTGATTTTTTTGCCTACCCGGATAAGGCTCACGGCATAAGCGGGGGAAATACGCGCCTGCATTTATACACTCTCATGACAAATTTTATCCTGAAGAATCTATAGGATTATTTGATAATTTTTGGTCCTGTATCCTTAAATTATATAACGAATATAATTTTAAGTATAACTATTATGTTGTAACTTTGGATTTGTAAGTCTAATTGATTTAGAGCAATTGGGATCTTTAAAAAAATTAAAACCAACTTCTAAATAATTAAACCATGAACACTGTAATTAAAAAAATTCTTGTTCCGGTTGATTTTACCGAAACATCGGAAACAGTAATTTCAAAGGCCACTACCCTGGCAAAATTATTAAAGGCAGACCTGCTATTATTGCATGTTGTAGCATATAACGGATATGGTTTTTCGATTTTACCCGAAGCAAGTGCTTTGCCAACTATTGCTGAAATAGAAAAAGCTGTAAGTGCGAAAATGGATGAAATGCAGGCAAGCATCCGGAAAAAATATGGAATTACTCCGGAGGTATATGTCTCCACCGGGAATATTGACAGCGAAGTAATTGATTTTTCAAAAAACAAGAAAATCGATCTCATTATAATGGGTACTCACGGTGCATCCGGCTATAAAGAAATGTTTATTGGAAGCAATTCCCAGCGTGTGGTTACTTTATCCGATGTGCCTGTGTTAACCATGCAAAAAGATACGGGAAAACTCGGATTTGAAAACATCCTGCTGCCGATAGACAATTCCGTTCACAGCAGGGAAAAAGTAGTTCTGGCAACTGCCATTGCAAAACAATTCGGAGCTAAAATACATATACTCGGATTAGCCGGATCGACAGACAAAACAGACCTCAATAAATTCAAAATCAAAGTGGAGTCGGTAGAAAAATACATTACCTCTGCTAAATTACCTTATAAAACCACCATTACTGAGAAAAGTAACCTTGCTGGCTTAGCTATGGAATATGCAGAGGAGAATAAATGTGATTTGATCATTATCAATACCGGGCACGAATCAAAAATTACGGGAATTTTTCTCGGCGCATTTGCCCAGCAGATAGTCAATCACTCGAAAATACCGGTGCTGAGCATGAAGCATCTTTCCGATCATTATTCCATAGAAACCGATGGTTTTGGAACGTGAGCTGCATGATACTTCTGCCTATTTTAGGAAATCTCCGTCAATAATAAAAAGCTTTACTCCGCTCACGGAGCTGGTGCAATGAGAACTTAATTCATCCGATACCTCGTAGCTCATTCCTTTTGACAACCGCATTATCCGGCCATCTGCCAAGTGCGTATCCATCTCTCCCTCCAGGCAATAAATAATATGTCCTTTGGTACACCAATGATCCGCTTTATAGTTTTTTGAATATTCAACAACTCTTATCCTTAACCCTTCAAACTGAAGTGTTTTCCAGAAAGCAGTTCCCGTAATGCCTTTGTGTTCTGTAACGGGAACATTTTCCCATGCTGTAATTTGAAATGGAATATTCATGATCGGATGTTCTTCAAATTTAGGAAAAAATAATTTTGATCCTGCCCGCGGTCATTTTCGGGGTACGTTTAAAAAATCAATTACAATAATATAGTATTACAACCTGCAAATACGTAGTACTATTGTGATGGGTAAGGTTCTACCTTCACATTCAAAAATATCCACCGGAAGGGCACTTAAACCGCACTTCCGGGAGCGGGGTACCAATGAAACAGGCTAACGGTATTTTTCTATCTTCGCTGAAACTTAACCCTATCTATAATGACCGAGATAAAACCAGGACATCCCAAGGGACTTTATGTGCTCTTCACGACCGAAATGTGGGAACGTTTCAATTTTTATGGAATGCGGGCCCTGCTTACCCTTTTCATTGTAAATGCGCTGATGATCAGCAAGGAGCAATCTTCAATTATTTATGGAGGATTTTTAGGATTATGTTACCTGACACCGATGCTCGGCGGTTTTGTTTCCGATAGATTTTTGGGGAACCGTTATTGTATTATGCTGGGAGGAACATTAATGGCTATCGGGCAGTTTCTCTTATTCACAAGCGCTTCCATATTCGACAGTAACCTTGATCTTGCCAGGATCCTTCTGTACATTGCACTGGGCGTTCTCATTTTTGGCAATGGTTTCTTTAAACCCAATATATCCAGCATGGTAGGCAGCCTTTATCCTAAACAGGAGAAAAGTAAATTAGACACTGCCTTCACTATCTTTTATATGGGCATAAACATTGGCGCATTCCTCGGACAGTTTATTTGCCCGATCGTGGGCGATCATGTGGATGCTTCCGGTGTCCGGGATATTTTTGTATTCAAATGGGGATTTCTTGCCGCAGGAATTGCGATGATCCTGGGAACACTGACTTTCATACTTCTGAAAGATAAATATGTGATAACTCCTGAAGGAAGAGCCATTGGCGACCTGCCTTCCCGTAACATACATTCTGATTTTGAGGAAGGAGAATCCCAAAAAGCAAAGTTTTCGAAAACTTCGCAGGCAATAGCCGGCTTAGCTTTTTTAGTACTGGGGCTTATCTTTCATTTTCAATTCGGACAGAATTACATTTATTCGCTGATTTATGCGAGCGGGCTTACACTTGCAGGGCTTATCCTATCCGACAGTTCATTAACCAAAGTTGAACGGGACAGGATCCTGGTGATTTATATTGTTTCCTTTTTTATTATTTTCTTTTGGGCGGCCTTTGAGCAGGCAGGATCTTCACTTACGTTCATCGCAGATAACCAGACAGACAGAAATTTTTTTGGCTGGAATATGCCGCCTTCCATGGTACAGATTTTCAACGGACTTTTTGTTGTTATGCTGGCATTACCCTTCAGTATTTTATGGGATAAGCTACGGGCGAACGGAAAGGAGCCAATATCTCCGGCAAAACAAGCCATCGGGCTGCTGTCTATAGCACTGAGCTATTTTATCATCGCTTACAATGTAAAAGATCTGGGTACCAGCGGGCTTCTTGCTGTTAAATGGCTTGTGCTTTTATATCTCATTCAAACGGTAGGCGAATTATGCTTATCCCCTATCGGGCTTTCTCTTGTTGGAAAGCTGGCTCCCAAACGCTTTGCCTCTTTATTATTCGGGGTGTTTTTCCTTTCCAATGCATCCGGTTATGCGTTAGCCGGAACATTGGGCTCTATCCTGCCGGCTACCGGCGAACAATTCGCCAAAGCAAAGGAATTAGGTATTGACCTTCAAGCTGTACTGGATAAAACAGTAACACTTGATGCTGATCAATTAGCTAAAATGGCCGAAAGCAAGATCAGCACTAACTATCCTGTTTTTGCCGGCTTTGTTATACACAATCTCTTTGAATTCTTCATGGTGTTTGTGGTATTGTGCGGGTTTGCATCCGTACTTCTGTTTGCACTTACTCCTTTGCTAAAAAAAATGATGCACGGAGTACGTTAGGAATACGTTAGACTAAAAGCCGAAAGGAACAACACCAGAAAAGAAAAAACTATTCACCGGGCTTATTCGTTCCCGATAACGTCCCTACTAATCCGGTTGTACTTGGTGCTGTTGGCAGGATCAATTTCATTCAAAAGGTCAACCACTTTTGTTTTCTCCCCTGGTTCAGCCTGGGAAAAAAGATTCACAATTTCATCTGCCTTGGCCTGGAAAAATAATTGGACGGTATAAGAGCCTGGTTTAATCTCATGGATTTTTCTCAAAAGCTCCAGCGATTGAAGAACCACCGATCTTCCGGCTGCAATATCGTCCGCCATCGCATCAAAGCCCAAACGGTGGTATTTATATATACATTCCCGCATCGGCTTAAATGTTGAGTTTATAATATTTTCTACTATCCAGTAACGGTTTTCACTGTCCTCCGATGATCTCCACCCCTTATCGCCGCCCGACTGAGCATTTGAAACAATGGCCTGTGCTTTCTGAAAATAAGCAGAGCCTCCTTCCATTGAAAAACTATCGTAATCCGCTCCTATTATTAAGTACGCATAATACGCAAGAATGGAAGTAAGATTGGACATGTTCGAACTTTCGGAGAACTCCAAAGGCTGGTACTCAACGTATTTAAATGCCAGGTTTTTATCCAGCACATTTAACAAAAGTGAATTATACGATGATTTAAAAACCGGTCTCCGGGCCTGAACCTGTATCGTACCTCTGAATTCATCTGCCGATGGCTTTTCAGTAATTGAAATAACCATACTGCATTCAATCCTCTCATCCTGTTTAAATACATCGTTTGTCCACTTACGATTATTTATAAATTCAAAAATGGCCTGCTGCAAAGTCTGAAATATCTTCTTATCGTTCGAATTCTGAAATTGGGGGGATATAACCTGAACACTGCAATTCAAGTCCTGGGAAAACAAGGCAAAGGACAAAAAAAAGAACAAAAAGGTTATTACTGCTTTTTTCATTTTTTAACGATTCTTCTTATTATTTCTTTGACTATTTCCCGGGCAGCCTCTCTTTTACTCATCAATTTAAGCCGTTTGGAAGTCCGGTTGTCAATAATAGTGATTTTGTTGGTATCATGCCCAAATCCGCTGCCTTCATCTTTCAAAGAATTGAGAACGATGAAGTCCAGGTTTTTATTGTGTAATTTCTTTTTTGCATTGGCAAGCTCTTTTTCAGTCTCAAGCGCAAAGCCAACAAGCAAACTGCCATTCTTTCTACTGCCTAATTCGGAAAGGATGTCTTTTGTTGGTACCAGATCAAGACGATCCACCTTATTATTTTTTTTAATTTTTTCTTTTCCTACTCTGGCTGGCTTAAAATCGGCGACCGCTGCCGCCATGACTGTAATATCTGAGTGAGTGTGCTGCTTCAGGCATTGGCTGTACATTTCATCGGCAGAAACCACATCAATCCTTTTAATGGAATTATGTTTCACCGAAAGGGTATTCGGTCCGCAAACAAGCGTTACTTCTGCTCCCTGGCCAGCTAATTCCTCTGCAATGGCAAACCCCATTTTCCCTGACGAATTATTGCTTATAAAACGAACAGGGTCTATCGCTTCGTGAGTAGGGCCGGCAGTAACCAGCGCACGTTTGCCTTCAAGAGGAGATTTTTTTTTTAAGTAGCCTGAAATAAACCGGATAATTGCCTCTGGTTCAGCCATTCTTCCCTCACCTTCCAGCCCACTGGCAAGTTCGCCGCTATCCGGGGGGATAATATTATTTCCAAATGATTCAATCCTTTGAAGATTTGCTTTCGTGGCAGGGTGCTGAAACATATCCAGATCCATGGCAGGAGCAATGAATACGGAGCTCATTTTAGATCCTTCCGGCAAAGGGCAAGCTAAATACACTGCAAGCAAAAGATTATCGCAAATGCCGTTTGCTATTTTAGCAATTATGTTTGCAGTTGCTGGGGCTATTACAACCATATCTGCCCACTGTGCCAGTTCAACGTGATTATTCCATTCACCCTGATTACCTGAGGTAAATTCCCAATAAACAGGATTTTTAGAAAGAGTGGAAAGCGTAAGCGGTGTAATAAATTCCCTGGCAGCTGGCGTCATGACAACCTTCACGTTCGCCCCTGCTTTGACCAATAAACGGGTAAGAAAAGCACTTTTGTATGCGGCTATACTGCCTGAAACACCGAGAAGAATATTTTTTCCTGAAAGCACTTTTATGGGCTTACAGCTTTCGATTTAAAGCCTGCCCGGTATATTACACCGATCACCCAGGCTATAAACCGCAAACTAGTTAGAAGTTCTTTGACCCCTTAACCGGATTTCTATAATATATCTTGTCATCCATAAACTCCTGGATCGCAATCGCATGAGGCTTTGGCTGACGTTCATAATATTTTGACACCTCAATTTGTTCGCGGTTCTCAAATATTTCCTCGAGATTATCTGTATGAGATGCAAATTCAGCCAATTTATTGGTAAGCTCTTCTTTTACTTCCTGATTGATCTGGTTTGCCCGTTTAGCAACCACCACAGTAGATTCATACAGGTTCCCTGTTTTTGCTTCGTATTCCCTCAGGTCACGTGTTACTGTGTTTGTTTCTGCGTTAGATTTTTTGTAATCCATGGTTTTGGTTATTTATTGTTGTGAAAAAAGTTCAAGTTGTTTTTTTGCGCTGGAAGAATAGCCTTCAATTTCTTTCCCGTATTTGCTGTTAGCCGGAAAATAGCTTACGAATTTATTGTAGCAATCCACAGTAGATTTAAACCTTTCCATTTTTTTCTTATCAATGCTCTTGGTAGCATATACATAATTGGTTTTAACCAGTAAATACATCAGCTCTTCCCTGTATTTCGTATCAGGATACTCCTTTAATACAATTTCAAAAGAAGTGATGGCGGCGCTATAATCATCCAGAAAATAATATTGTTTTGAAATCTCATAATATTTCGTTTCCAGCTTTTCCCTAAGTTTCAATATAAGGTTGTTACACTCCTCTCTTCGTTTGCTTTCAGGATACTTATTTATGAACGATTGCATTTCTTTGATAGCACTCTTGGTATCCGTCTGATCCAGGCTGTACCTAGGCGATTCAAGAAAATAACAATAAGCATACATGTACGCACATTCTTCGGTCTTATCACTGGCAGGAAAAGTCTTTACGAAATTATTAAAATGGTATCCGGCCAGCAAATAATCACCGATAGCATATGTGGAATAAGCATAATAATACATAATTTTTTCTCCTTTGGCCGTACCTCGATATATGCTCACCAGTTCCTCTAACAAACCCAATGCTTTTGTGTACTCCTTTTTATCATAATAGGCAATTGCTGCATCGTACTTTTTGCTGTAATCAGTACTTTTCAAAAGACGGTTGTAACTACTGCAGGACGACAGTATGAACAAAGCCGCAATAAAAAGAAATTTATGCGTTTTATTGAGTTTTTTCACTTTTATAGAAATGGATGCAAATATAGCTTTTTTCTATGAATTGTTATTTGTTTGCAATATTTCAAAAATTTATACTTTTACATTCAATTTCTGATTAATTCTGATTAATTTTAGACTTTACTAACTACTTTATGAGAGACCTATTTGATAAAATAAAAGAGAACAGGGGCGAGCTTGGACAATACGCAAAAGTAGCACATGGATATTTTGCTTTTCCCAAATTGGAAGGAGACATAAGCAGCAAAATGATATTCAGGGGAAAAGAACAGCTTGTCTGGAGCTTAAACAATTATTTAGGCTTAGCCAACCATCCTGAGGTGCGAAAAACAGATAAGGAGGCTGCTGAGAAATACGGACTGGCTCTTCCGATGGGAGCAAGGATGATGTCAGGCAATTCAAACTTTCACGAGCAGTTTGAAAGTGAGCTTGCAGCTTATGTGCAAAAACAGGATTCTATCTTGGTTAATTTTGGATACCAGGCCATGGTTTCGGCTATTGATGCGCTGGTTGACAGACGTGATGTGATTGTATATGATTCCGAATCCCATGCCTGCATTGTTGACGGGGTGCGTATGCATATTGGAAAAAGGTTTACTTTCCAGCATAACGATATGCAAAGCCTGGAAAAGCAATTGGAACGTGCTAAAAAAATAGTGGAAGTAACTGGAGGTGCTATTCTGGTTATTACAGAAGGTGTTTTCGGCATGCGCGGAGATCAGGGAAAATTAAAAGAAATAGTTAATCTTAAAAAGAAATACGCCTTCCGGTTGTTTGTAGATGATGCCCATGGGATTGGAATTATGGGTAAAAATGGGGGGGGCACAGGAGAGGAACAAGGATGTCAGGACGGAATTGATGTTTATTTTGGAACGTTTGCCAAAGCCTTTGCCATGATAGGCGGTTTCATTGCCAGCGAAGAAAGCATCGTTGAATTTTTACGTTATAACATGCGCTCGCAGATATATGCCAAATCAATGCCTATGCCGCTTGTGATCGGGGGATTAAAACGGCTGGAACTGATGCGTAAGCATCCGGAGTACAGGGAAAAGCTGCACACTATTACTAAGGCCCTTCAAAACGGGTTGAAAAAGGCAGGGTTTGATATAGGCGATACCAATACATGCGTAACCCCTGTTTACATGAAGGGATCTGTTCCTGAAGCAACTAATATTGTTTTTGATCTCAGAGAAAACTATAATATTTTCTGTTCAATTGTCGTATATCCTGTTATTCCCAAAGGAATGATGATCCTTCGTTTAATACCTACATCGGTACATACGCTGGAAGATGTGCAATACACGGTTGAATGTTTTTCAAAGGTGAAGCAGAAACTTGCAGAAGGTCAGTATCAGTCGGAAAAAATTGTAACTTCTAATTAATTCAACAAACAATAACATCCTAAACTCAAAACCATGCAAAAGTACGAAGCACTCAAAACCATCATCGCTGGAATGGAAACCGATGTTCAGAAATTTTACAACGGAAACAATGCTGCCGGAACACGTGTTCGCAAGCACCTTCAGGATCTGAAACGTGCTGCACAGGACATGCGTGATGAAGTGCAGGAAATCCGTGCAAGCCGCAAGGAGGCATAAGAACAACAGGTTAATCGTTAAAGCATAACCGTTAACAGGTATTTCGCAATAGAATTATTGTGGAATACTTGTTTTTCTTTTGTCTTATTCGATCAATTTCCAGGGAGTTCCCTCCGGAATAAAAACAGTAACCGACCAATTTTCACAAATGAAAGCAGATGTTTTGTTAGGTCTTCAATGGGGAGACGAGGGCAAAGGTAAAATCGTGGATGTAATTTCTCCCAAGTATAGTATTGTAGCTCGTTTTCAAGGTGGACCCAATGCAGGCCACACACTTGAATTCAACGGGCTGAAACACGTTCTCCATCTTATCCCGTCGGGAATCTTTCATGAAAACATTGTAAACATTATCGGGAACGGAGTGGTAATTGATCCTACAGTTTTTAAAAAGGAGATTCTTGCCCTTGAAAAGCTCAATGCAAAACCTCAAAAAAATTTATTTATTTCCAAACGTGCTCACCTGATCCTGCCCACGCACCGTCTTCTGGATGCAGCCAGTGAAGCAGCAAAAGGAAAGGAAAAAATCGGTTCTACCTTAAAGGGGATTGGTCCTGCTTACATGGACAAGACCGGAAGAAACGGTTTACGGGTCGGTGATATATTCGCTCCAGACTTTAAAAATAAATATGCTTTTTTGGTTGAAAAACACAGGCAGCTGTTGGCTTTGTATGATTTCGCATACGATCTGAAGGAGCATGAACCCGCCTGGTTTGAAGGAATAGAAACCATTAAGCAATTCAAATGTATTGAAACGGAAAAATACCTGAACGATGCATTTGCAGAGAAAAAATCTGTTCTTGCAGAAGGAGCCCAGGGATCCCTGCTGGACATTGATTTTGGCTCCTACCCTTTTGTTACCTCATCCAGCACTGTTTGTGCGGGTGCGTGTACCGGGCTGGGTATTCCTCCCAACAGGATAGGTAAAGTAATAGGTATATTCAAAGCTTACTGCACCCGGGTAGGCAGCGGCCCTTTCCCTACCGAATTAAATGATGCAACCGGGGAAGCACTGCGTAAAGCAGGAAATGAATTTGGATCTACCACAGGAAGGCCAAGAAGATGCGGATGGCTGGATCTGCCTGCATTGAAATATGCCATTACCATCAGCGGAGTTACAGAACTTATTATGATGAAAGCTGACGTGCTCAGCGGATTAGATACGGTTAAAGTATGTACACATTACGATTACAACGGACAAAAAATTGATTTCTTGCCATACGATATTACTTCTCATCCGCTCACTCCTATTTATAAAGAATATAAAGGATGGAACTCCAATCTTAAGAATTTACAGCAAAATCTCCCCTCGGAGTTGGAAGATTATATTCGATTCGTTGAGCATGAAGTTAAAGTTCCGATCACTATGATCTCAGTCGGACCGGACAGGACACAGACCCTGAATCGTTCGGGTGTTGTTGCTTAGGCTGTAGTAATCTACTGGAAATCTCTTTACTTTTTCCATTCTGCAATCCTTTTCCGGATCGCTTTTGTAGTTTCCTGATCGTCTTTGATATGCCAGTTGACGGCTTTATCCGTAGTGGTTTTATCGGATGAATAGTGATAAAATACCAGTGATTTTACAGAAGGATATTTTACAGGAATACTGTCCAACGCATCGGCAAACCATTTACTGCGGCTGCCACCCACCGCCAGGGAACCAAACTCGGTAATCATCATGGGCTTTTTAAAACTGTTAAGCTCTTTATAATGACTCCCGAAAATTTCATCAAACGTCCACCATTTACTCCAGCTGACAGCGGTACCAAAATTTAGTATGCCGACACCGACATAATCCACATACTTGCTGCCGGGATAGAAAGCATCAAAGTAACCGTACGCAGGATGTGGACTCCAGATCCAGATCACATTGGCAGCTCCTATCTGGATAAACAAATCATGTATATGTTTCCAGGCTGCCACAAACTCTGCAGGCTTATTATTCTGAGGTCCCCAGGGATAACGATATGGATCGTTCATTTCGTGACCTACCCGCAGAAAAACAGGTTGCTGAACCGCCTTTGCATCTGCCGCCCATTTCTTTATATACGAATCATAAACACCTTTTGCAATTTCCGTCAGGCATCCTTTGTCACGGTCCTCCACTTTAGGAATGCCCGGAAATTCCTTCTCGTCAAAATCACTTAGCCATGGCTCCCACGTAATGACAGGCACCGAGCCCAATTGAAGAATTGCATTTACCTGCAGCTTCGGAAATTGCTCTTCTTCTTTGCTTCCCCACGCAGCGTAAATATGAATAAGCGGAAACGTGGTTTGAAGTGAATCTTCCAGGTTTATGATAGACTCGTAAGATTCTTTCGAATGGCTGTCCGACCCGCCAAGTAAGATCAACTGCGGTTGTTTCAACTTCTCCATACTGGATGCAATGGGTTTAAACCATTCTAATTTATCTGCCCGTTTGTCCTCGCGCTGCTGAAGAATAGCTCGCTGCTCCACTTCATGTACTACGTTTGTGGTTTGCACCAGAAGATTATCGATAGGTCCCTTTGATTTATTTCCTGCCAGTGACAATAAATACACAATCGCAGAGCCAATACCAATGGCAGCCAGAACGTAAAATATACGCCTTATTCTTTCCTTCCAGTTTACATGTACTGTTTTAGTCATACCAGTTTATTAATAGCTTCCTTCAAGTTATACGCTGGCTTGAAACCGAGCTTTGATCTTATCCTTTTGTTACTGCCTATCATGTTCCATACTTCGTTTTTGCGGTAAGGCAAAGCGCCAAAATCTATTTTACAGTTACTCTTCAGCCTCTTTTGAAATTCAGTAACCAATTTTTTAAGCGTTACACTGCGGTTACTGCATACATTGAAAATTTCGTTCCTGGCTTTTACTTTTGTTGCGGACAGCAACAGGGCCTGTACCACATCGTCCACGTATAAAAAATCTCTGGCCTGCTCTCCTTTGGTCATTTTGAAAACAGCATCTTGTTTCAGAGAATGGAGTAATTGCGGAATAAAAAAATTCTCCGGCATATCCTTACCAAAGAAATTGAACAGGCGCAGCACAGTATAATTTTTACCATGTAATTCACTGAAGGTTCTGATAGCTATTTCTGCAAAAAATTTACTCATTGAATAAGGCGAAGCCGGTGCAGGCAGCTGCTTTTCATGAAAAGGCGCCCGGTTACTTCCATAAATTTCGCTAGTGCTGGCAAAGATAAAATTTTCGTACTGAATTTGCTGCAATGACCGGAGTAAATTTAATGTACCGGAGTAATTGGTACGCATAACCTCATCGTGATATTTAAAATCACGATCCCGGTTGAGCGTAGCTGCAAGGTGATAGATCAGCTGCGGTTTTATTTTCTGTACAGCAGAACGTATTTGCTGTTCATCGGCAATATCTGCAATAAATTCGTTTTCCGCAGGGATTCCGGACCGGGTGATCACGAATACACGCGCCCCTGCTTTTTTCAATGCAGCCACCAGGTGAGAACCGAGATATCCCTTTCCACCTGTTACCAAAACCCGTTTTCCTTTCAGCTCGCCCATGTAAGCTTTAGCTTTTTAGCATCGTTAACATACGTGCTTATATCCTTTTCAGTACGAATCTCTTTTTTACCGTAATAATTTTTATACCATTCAATGGTTAGTTGTACAGTGGTATCTATCTGCCAAACAGGTTTCCATTTCATCAGCTTATTGGCTTTGGAACAATCCAGCATCAGCAGGTTAGCTTCGTGGTGTCCTGTAACATCGGTATTGTAAACAGCGGTTATTTTATCCCAGTACTTTTTAGAGATGCCGGTTATTTCGTCCACTGAAAGATTGCTGTTTGTATCGGGTCCGAAGTTCCATCCATCCGCAAACTCCTTTTCACCCTGCAATAATCTCCAGCCCAGATTGAGATAGCCGCTGAGCGGTTCCAGCACATGTTGCCAGGGACGGGTAGCTTTCGGATTACGGATATTCACTTGTACATTTTCCGCTGCCGCTTTCACAAGATCAGGAATTAAACGGTCCGTTGCCCAATCACCGCCGCCAATGACATTTCCTGCTCTTCCGCTTGCCAATAAAATACGGTGCTTGTTTTTGTAATCGCGGGAATTGAAAAATGAATTGCGGTACGAAGCTGTCAGCAGCTCCGCACAACCTTTGGAAGCACTGTAAGGATCAAAACCACCCATCGGATCATTTTCGCGATATCCCCAGATCCATTCCCTGTTCTCATAACATTTATCGCTCGTTACGTTTATTATTGCCTTCACCGAAGGTGTTTTCCGGCATGCTTCAAACAGGTTAAGGGTTCCCATTACATTGGTAGAAAATGTTTCTACGGGATCTTCGTAAGAAGCACGTACAATTGCCTGAGCCGCTAAATGGAAAATAATATCGGGCTGCACAGCACGAATAAATGCAGCAAGCTTTTCCCCATCACGCACATCGGCTTCCTCACTTTTCATTTCCAGGTTGAGTAACGAAAAATGATTAGGCCGGGAAGAGGGAGCCAGCGCATAGCCGGATACATCCGCACCAAGCAGCTGTAGCCATTTCACCAGCCAGGAACCTTTAAAGCCCGTGTGGCCGGTAACCAGCACTTTTTTTCCTTTATAGATTCCTCCAAAGCAGGAGTTGACGGTTACCAAATTTTCCATAATGCTTTCTTATTTTCCCACATTTCATTTAATTGTTTATTGTCACGAAGGGTGTCCATCGGTTTCCAAAAGCCATAATGCTTAAATGCAAACAGCTCTCCTGCCCGTGCAATATTCTCGAGCGGCGCACGCTCCCAGATCGTTTTATCTCCCTCCGTAATATAGTCAAACACTTTGGGCTCACACACAAAATATCCTGCATTTATCCAGTTACCGTCACCCAAAGGCTTTTCAATAAAATCTCTTACACGGTTGCCCTCATTTTCAAAATCAACGCCTCCGAACCTTCCTTCGGGCTGCACGGTGGTCATTGTTACAGTTTTTCCGTGTGTGCGGTGAAACTTTACCAGCTTATCGATCTGAATGTCCCCTACTCCGTCCCCGTATGTGAGCATGAACGTTTCATTCCCTACAATTTCTTTAGCACGGAGTATCCGGCCCCCGGTCATGGTATCCGGTCCGGTATCAATCAGCGTGACTTTCCATGGTTCCGCTTTATTATTTAAAAACTTTACTTCGTTCTTTCCGATATCAATGGTCACATCGCTCTGATGAAGGAAGTAATTGACAAAGTACTCCTTTATCACATATCCTTTATATCCCAGCAGCACCACGAAATCATTGAACCCGTAATGCGAATAAATTTTCATGATATGCCACAATACCGGATGCGGACCAATGGGAATCATGGGCTTGGGCTTCATATCCGTTTCTTCGCTTAACCGTGTTCCAAAACCACCTGCAAGCAACAATGTTTTCATGTTTATTAAGTTTAATTGTTACACTTTAATCTTCGTTACATCTATATTCATCCATGGCTCTTCCACCTTAAGATTCTTGGCTTCGTAGGCCGCAAATATACCACCCAGAGACTGGATAAACGCAATGAAAGAAAAACCAACCATGCCCCATACTTTTTCAGCGCTGAATATCAATTCGCTTTCGGGCATAAAATACCTGCGGTTTACATACACTGCTGAAACGGTAACAAGGAATAACACACAATATACCAGGAGCGGCCGGGCATAAGGCGTGATAAAACCAATAACTGCTTTTTTAGCAGTAGGAAGGTAAGGGATTTCGGCATTGGCCAGTGATAACAGGAAGCCCTGAAAATAAACCGGCCAGCAGGAATATTTCAGGAACATACCACGCCAGTGAAAACCTCTTTCTGTTTCAGGATGGCATAAGAATTTTTGTCCGTATCCGTAAATAAGTAGGGCAATGAATACAATGAATGAGCCTTTTATGATGAAATCTGAAAAAACCATCCGGCCCGGGATAATTCCGGTAAAAAAATAAAGGAACGGTACAATAATAAAAAACAACGTAATGAACCCGACAAGGTAATACGTGCCTATCGTACAGTAAGAAAATTTCTGCCAAAGAGAAAGCTTACCAAACACTTTGGGCAATTCATCGAACAGGATTTCAAACACACCTCTTGCCCATTTCAATTGCTGTTTGCAAAACGATCCCAGGTCTTCGGGCACCAGTCCCCTGCTTACAATAACCGGATTGTAAATGGATTTCCAGCCGGCCGCATGTATGCGGATGCTGGTAAGCAGGTCTTCCGCCAAGCCTTCTCCGTGTCCGCCAATACTCTCCAGCGCTTTTCTGCGAAACGTACAATTTGCTCCAATAGCAACTGCACAACCATATCCAAACAGACCCATTTGCGTGGCTCCGTAAAACGTATAGGTCTGTTCGGCGGCTGCGGCGGCAGTGAAAGAACGGTATTGGTTATAATAAGCCTGTGATACCTGCACGAACCCTACTTTTTCATCTTTAAAAAAACCAAGTGTCTGATGTAAGAAATTCGGGAAAGCAATATGATCCGGGTCAATAACCAGGATAAAGTCTTCACTGGTTTGTTTGATTGCCGCATTGATCTTTCCTGCTTTGGCTCCGGGTATATCCACCAGTTCTAACCATACAACCCCGTATTTTTCCGCCAGCTCTTTGAATGCGGGGTTACATGTACTATCGAGCAAATAAGTTGTATGCGGGTAAGAAATGTTCCGAAGCGCTTCAAAGGTTTTCTCGAACATGGAAAGGGGTTCACCGGGTGCACTGGTCGTAAAGATGGCAACACGCAAACCATCCGGAGGAGCAGGGACCGAATCGGGTTTTTTCAATCGTAAATAATTTATCCAGATAAGTATAATGCGGAACGTGCTGTACCAGAAAAACAGGCTGAGAATGACAAAAAGCGGATAGTTAGCAACGTGGTCTTCACGAAACCACCAATTGGCAAAATTAAGAATACAGATAGTACCCGCTGAGATAAGCATCAGCAGTATAAACCGGTCATGCTGTTTTATGGGAGATGCTTCCCGGAACTCCCACAGGTTCTTACTCCGCTTACCCCTCATGCCAAAAGCTGATTTTAAGTGATAATCCGGCGTAATGACTGATGTAAAAATTATTTTTCAAAAAAAAATATTCAGCTTTCAGGCTGGTCTTCGGTCTTAATCTCGCAGCAAGGTAAAAACTTACCTCCGCAGGAAAAATAGCAATATCTGAATAATTTCTTGCAATAATTATCGTATTACTTGCATCTTTTGTCAGATAAAGATATGGATTGCGCGCCGAACCGCTAAAACACACATTACCCTTCAAACCAATATCCACGGTCTTTGCCGGACGGATATTAACGGCAAGAATGGCTGAATGTGTATGTTGCTCATTGGGCGTAAAGTAAGGACTATATATACCGGGAATTTGTGCACCTGTATTCCAGCCGGAAATCACATCTTTCAGTGGTTTTTCACTTACAAAACGGCTGTCTTTTGAAGTACTGAAATTATACCCGTAACCCAGGCGGAAGGTAAATGCAGAAACTTTTAAAGAAGGGCATATCAGCCAGGCACTTGCCGCACGTAGGCTATTTTGGTCTGCGTAAAAACGATTGACATCAAACGCAGCTCTGCCCTGCCAGCTGCTTTGCGGATTCCACGCTGCAGCCAACGAGTAATTGGCTTGCATTACCGGATGTTCCATGCTTGAGCGTGTATACAGGTATGGCTGGTATCCTGACTGTACGGATAACACCAGGTGCTTTATAAAGGTCTTGCTCATCTGAAAGTTAAGAGTGCCTGAAACGCGATTAGCTGGAAGTTTAATAACGCCTCCTTCCATAGTTAATTCCACTCCGGCTTTGCTGAACAGCATTTTGTTACCCGCTGCAAACCACTGAGCGTTGTAAAATTTCTTATCCTGTATAAACACAGGTGACTGAAGGCTGAATTTCAGGTTAGACAGTGGATGGAACGAAAGACCTGCTTCCATGGAAGGAGTGATTGTCTGTAAGGGTTGGTCGTCAGTTACGTAGGTTGCACTTACCTTCAACCAGGGTGATTTTGCCAGCAGGATCTCATTCTTCAAGCTGAGCATGGCCCGGTTATCGGGTTGCTTTAATAACACCTTATTCACTTCGGCCAGCGCTGTTTTATACTCGGCTTTCCAAAATGAAATTTTTGCCAGTGCCTCATGCACATCGGAAGCAGCTGAATCGTAAGCCAGATATAAATTCAAAAGGGGAATTGCCTTTTCCAATTCGCCGATATCCGTCAGCTTTCTGGCATAGTCCAGGCGAAGGGTATAATTTTCGGGATGCCACCGGATTGCATCCTCATAAATAACCTGCGATTTTTTAAAATGTTTGGCAAAATAAGCCGCCTGTCCGTAAAGCCATTGTGCATTTAAATTTCCCGGATGCTTTTCACAATACGATTCTAATAATTTTTCTGCTTTGCTGAATTGTTTTCTTACAATTACCTGTTTCGCCAGGGAAAGTGTATCTGTAGTTTGCGAATAAATAATTTGACTAGAAAAAAACAACCCCAAGAAAAAAAGCAGTTTCCTCCTTCCTGGAATGCACATAAAGTATCGAACAGCGTTGTATTGAATCTCTCTAAACAACAACACAAATGAACTAAAGAATAAAGTATATTGATGCATTAAAATGCCGGCTTTGTAAGACGAACAGCTTTGAATATTTGTTACTGCAATTGTTTGTTACATTACTCCAATATGCTGTTCCGATCGCAACACTAATATACAAAACATAAACGAATCTTAAGTGTCCGCATTTGCCCTGGCGATTGAACTTTCAATTTGGCTTCATATGTTTAGTTCCTGTATCTTTGCGCGGATTATGAAAAAGTGGTTTTTACTATGCTTTGGACTTGCAGGCTGTTTTATATCCATGGCTCAGCGAACGGTACATATCAACCATGCCGATTTCATGGAGGACGGTGAATTTGTAGGCAAAGATGTAAGGCGGTTGCTGGGACATGTGGATTTAAATGAAGGAAACACCTATATGTATTGCGACAGCGCTTACATATACCCGGATAACACCATCAAAGCCTTTAACAACCTCCGCATTATAAAAGGCGATTCCCTGACCATCCATGGTACTTTTCTGAATTACAACGGCAAAACCAAGATTGCCGAGATCACAAAGAACGTACGCCTTATCGAAAATGGTTCCACGCTGCAAACCGAACTCTTATACTACGACATGCGTAATTCAGTAGTCAATTATCCGAACGGAGGTACTATCGTGAGCAAAGACAATACGCTTACCAGCCAGTATGGCTATTACAACCCTAAAAAGAAATTATTTTCTTTTAAAAAGAATGTGGTGCTTACCAACCCGAACTATACCATAAACTGCGACACCCTGAATTACAATTCAGGAAACAATACGGCTTATTTCAGCGGTCCGACCACGATTACCAGCAAAGGCGATCGAATTTATTGTGAAGGCGGCTGGTACAATACGAGCAATGACAATGCACAGTTCTGTAAAAATGCTTATGTAGATACGCGTGAACAAAAAATGAAAGGAGATACCATCCTTTACGATAAAGTAAATGACATAGGAAAAGCTTTTGGTCATGTTTCAATCCTTGACAGTGTGCAAAGCATTATTGTATGTGGTGACAAAGCGGTCCGGATCGGAAAACTGGAAACATCCACGGTTACCGGGCATGCCCTGCTGAAACAATATTATAATAAGGACACCCTGTTCCTTCATGCAGATACGTTGCGTTCCGTGGATGAACATCCCCTAAAGAAAAAAAATGTGGTGGATACTTCCGTTACCTGGCGGGTATTTTATGCTTACCATAAAGTAAAGTTCTTCAGAATGGATATACAGGGAAAATGTGATTCGCTGGTTTATTCGGGAAAAGATTCTATTATGCGGCTTTTCAAAGAACCTGTTTTATGGCAGGATGAAAATCAGCTTACCGGAGAAAAAGTTGAAATAAAAACAAGCGGAGGTGAAATCAAAAACCTGTTTTTGAAAAATAACGCCTTCATTGTCTCTAAAGAAGATCCGGAAAAATTCAACCAGATAAAAGGAAAGCACATGACGGGCTATTTCAAAGAGAACAAGCTCACTAAAATATTTGTTGAAGGAAACGGTCAGACCATTTATTTTGCAAAGGAGAAAAAAGATGGAAAAGAAAATCTGATCGGTATTAACAAAGCAAGCTGCAGTAACCTCATGATCTATGTAAAGGACAACAGTGTGGAAAAGATCACCTTTCTGAAAAAACCCGACGCCACCCTTTTTCCGATGAGCGATTTCGCCCCCAAAGAATTCTTGTTGAAAGACTTTATCTGGAAGGAAAAGGAAAGACCCATTTCTGTTGAAGATATATTCCGTCCATAATTTTATCTTTTCGTATTTGGAAATCCTTATTTTTGCGTCCCTTTTTAATGAATTTAATTACCGTTTGCCTGGGGTAGACAGGTAACGATGGAACAAGAAAAGTTATAGAAGTTCTTTTAATGCCCGGATGGTGGAATTGGTAGACACGTACGTTTGAGGGGCGTATGCCGAAAGGTGTGGGGGTTCAAGTCCCCCTCCGGGTACAAATTCATGCAAACAGATCATGGCTTCTGTTAACATCCTCTTCTCAAAACAACCAAACCTGTTTTATACAGGTAGATGTAAAGAAAATTAGTAGTTAACACCCGCCATTACCAACGGCAAATTCAAATTCCTGCTTGACTTTTACGCCTTCTGAATTTTCCGCCGGTTTCCACCTGGGCATTTTATTGATTGCTTCCATTAACAATTTATCTGCCCCGGGATCTTTGGACGCCATGGTTATTCTGGCATTGACTATTTTTCCTTCCTCGTTAATGGTAAAAATTACAAGCTGCTGAAACTGTTCCGGAATTGTTGAAGAAATTTTATCAATGGCGTTTTCTTTTAAGTACTTTAACATTTGCTCCCTTCCGCCCGTGTATTCAGCCTCAATTTCCGGGACTACCGCCACTGAGGTATGGATGTTGTTATTTTCCATAATGCCGTTTGCCGGGTTCCGGTATTTATACTTAACATCTAAAACAATGGGGGTGGACAGATCAGCCGTCTTTAAAATATTCCTTTGCTCTGGGCTCAGAAAATCATTTAGACTCACCGCTTTCATGGATTTACCATTGCAGGTTGCCGAAATTTCAACCGAAACATATTCTGTTATCCAATTAGTAGGATAACCGGAAATAAAATCACCAAGGAACCGGGCTTCTTCCAGCTTTTCCTTTTTAACCGGTCGCTGATATCTTCCACGTACTTCATACTTCAGATCCTGGGAAAAACCGGTAAGACAAATAAATAACGCTGCTGCTAGTGTGAATGTTTTCATTTTTCAGGATTTAGGTGATTCAACAAAGGTAGTCTGCATTTAGCAGAATCCTGTTACTGAGAAGTTATCGCGTTGTTAATGACCTGTTAATGCAGGCCATTACCCTAGAAAACGGATGAAAAATGGTTAATTTTGGAATACTCAAATGAAACTGAACCGCATGTATCTGTTTATCGCAATTTCCTCCATTGCATTGGTGGCCGTGTTGGTTATACAGGTAAACTGGATTTTCCAAACCGCAAAGATCAAAGAGGAATTGTTTAATGAAAAGGCGAATATAATTCTTGCAAGAACGACCGAAGCTCTTTCTTCCGATAAAGAAACCTGCAGGAATATGGAAATCTATGTAGGAGAAAATGAAATCTATAAAATTGATTCGTTATTTAGGCATTATATGAAATTCTATAACTTTCATATAGAATACTCTTTTGAAGTGCTAAAACCAATTCCTCCGATTCCATTTAGACTTGAAAACGAAAAAAAATCTATAAAGAACATCTATCCGGAGCAACCAGGTTGTTATAAAAAAAGCCTGGACGAGATGTCCATTAAAAACGGATGGGAATTAAAGCTGATCTTCCCTAAGAAAGAACAATTCATCCGGGCAGAAATGGGAACGCTATTCATCACTTCGGTCATACTGGTACTGGTTGTGCTTATTACATTCTGGCGAACCCTTCTGTCACTTATGAATGAGAAAAAAATTTCGGAACACACAACCGATTTTTTAAATAATATGACCCATGAGTTTAAAACACCCCTGACAAACATTGCGCTGGCAGGTAAAATGATCTTAAATGATGCTGCTTTGACCCGGGAGGATAAACTAAAGTATTACACTGAAATCATACTTTCCGAGAATGACAAATTAAGACTGCAGGTTGAGCAGGTATTAAGCATGACCGCGCTCGAAAGAGGTGAAATCCCTCTTCAAAAAACAGAATTGAATTTTCATCAGCTGATCAGGGATGCTCTAAAAAGTATCAGCATACAGATAGAGAATAAACAGGGAAGTTTAAAGTTAAACCTTGATGCCGAAAAGCAGGTGATAACAGGGGATAAAATACATCTTACAAACACCTTGTGCAACCTGATTGATAATGCTGTCAAATATTCCATGGAAAAACCTGAATTGTGCATTCAGACATCCAATAGTGACCGGCACCTGATTGTTATGATTTCCGACAAAGGCATTGGTATAGAAAAAAAATATCAGAAAAAAGTATTCGATAAATTCTTTAGGGTTTCCACAGGGGACGTACATGACGTGAAGGGATTTGGACTTGGCCTGGCATACATCAAAAAAATTATTGAATTGCACGGTGGAACGATTGAACTTCAGAGCAAAAAAGGAAAGGGAACAACATTCAAGCTTATATTACCTTATGCCTAAAGAAAGGGTTCGGATATTACTTGCAGAGGATGATCTTAATTTAGGGATCCTGCTGGTGGATTACCTGGAAGCAGAAGGCTTTGATGTAAAACTTTGCAAAGATGGAGAACTGGCTTTAAAAGCATTTCAGACCGGCACCTTTGACCTGTGCTTACTGGATATTATGATGCCCCGAATGGATGGCTTCTCCCTGGCAAAGAAAATCAGGGCAACGAATAAAAAAATACCCCTCATTTTTATCACTGCAAAGTCTTTAAAAGAGGATAAATTGAAAGGATACGGTCTGGGAGCAGATGACTATATCACAAAACCTTTTGACGAGGAGGAACTGCTTTGGAAGATCAAAGCAGTGATACGCAGGCTCTCTGAAAATAAACGTGAAGACAGGACTAAACTTATTACAATAGGTAAATACACCTTTGATGTTGATAATCAACGCTTAATGATAGGAAATAAAACTAAACGAATTACGGAAAAGGAAAGCGATATCCTGACTTATTTATCGGATCACCGGAATAGAGTAATAAAGCGGGAAGATATGCTGCAGGACCTTTGGGGAGAGAATGATTACTTTTTGGGCAGGAGCCTGGATGTCTTTATCACCAAAATACGCAAATACCTGAAAGAAGATCCCTCGTTGAACATTGAAAACGTTTTCGCAGTCGGGTTTGTTTTCAACGTTCCTGCAGACAGATAGCAGCGATTGATACAACCCCAGTCTACCTTGCACATATAAAACACCCTACTCTCTCCCTGTAATCGTTCCCCTTTAATTTAGCTACTCGTGCACCAGACGGCGATAAGTGCTCGTTCCATCCTGCCCGGTCAAACGAATCAGGTACATACCCGCGGCTTGCGTTTCAAGATTAACGCGAACAGCATCATTCACCATTATAAAACTACTGACCGCATTACCCAA
>Ga0315912_10000659_pt1 | contig 56096 bp, 42 predicted proteins | sample VfabasoilMG_FD_204469 | JGI IMG/M metagenome (GOLD analysis project Ga0315912, IMG submission 204469) | Garden soil microbial communities collected in Santa Monica, California, United States - V. faba soil | ecosystem: Environmental > Terrestrial > Soil > Garden | place: USA: California...
CCATCTCACTATGACGGCCTGTACGGTGCGCCAAAACTCCAATGGGACGGGGGGATTGGGGCCAGACGGAACAGACGCCGGAACAAAAATCGGCGGCGGAAATGGCGGCGATGCAGGTTCGGGCGGTTCGGGGGGGAATGGCGGCGGAATTTACAACGGCGGGACACTGATCTTAGACAATTGCACTGTCAGTATGAACGTTGCCGGGCGAGGCGGCGATGGCGGTCAAGGTGGGACAGCAACCGCAAGCGTCCCCCCAGGGATTGCCGGTCTCGGAGGCAGCGGCGGCGATGGCAGCGCCATTTATAACATGGGCGCGCTCACGCTTCGTAACGTCACGATCAGTGGGAATACGGCTGGCCGCGGCGGTAATGGGGGTGGAGGCGCCCCTGGTGGGGGGCTGGGCGGCGGCGCTCGAGGGGCAGGTAGTAACGGTGGCAACGGCGGGAGGGGAGCGATCTACAATAGTGGGTTCATGGGTCTGGGCGCTTGCACGATCAGCGAGAACACGACCGGTCTCGGCGGAACCGGTGGGAATAGCGGAAACAACTCCGCAAGTGTACCAGCGGGAAATGGTGGCAATGGCGGTGACGCAGGCGGAATTCTCAACGCCGCCGGCGCCTCGGCAAGTTTGCGAAGCACCATTGTAGCATTAAATATCAATAGTCTGGGCGGCGACGGAGGTGCTCCAAATGGCAATTCCGGCCTGGTGGGTTTCGCGCCCGACCTCAAAGGCAGTTTTACCACGGAAGGACACAACTTCATTGGCAAGAATGATGGCAACGCCAGCTTTATCGTTGCGACGGGCGCGACGGGCGACCAGATCGGCTCGATTGCTTTTCCCATCAACCCATTGCTTGGGCCGCTCACCAATCGCGGTGGGCTGACGGCAACTCGCTCGCTGCTCACCGGCAGTCCCGCGCGCGACGCCGGCGATGACGCGCTCGCCGGATTGTTGAGCGGCGACCAACGCGGTTACGCGCGCCTGTCCGGTGCGCACGTGGACATCGGCGCATTTGAAGTGCAGGTCGTCTCGACGAACAACCGTCCGCAGTTGATGAATCCGGTGAAGCTGAGCAACGGCGCGTTTCAATTCAGCTTCACCAACGTGCCCGGCGCGGAATTTACCGTGCTCACCACGACGAATCTCGCGCTGCCGTTGAGTAGTTGGACGCTGACGACGTTGGCTGAAACTGCCCCGGGCCAATTTCAGTTTACGGATACGACGGGTATTACCAACCGGTTTTATTTGGTTCGGTGGCCGTGATGCCCACTTCCGTTTCTCTGTCACACCAGACAGAGGTAACAACGTCCTGATCTTTGTTTCCTCAGTTTGCTTCCATAACTGTCACCAACTGACCAGGGCCGAAGGCCTGTCAGGTGATAGTCCTGCCTTACCCTCCTGCATCCAGTTTTCGCAAATGAAGTGAACGATTGTGCCGGCAGACGCGTCAGAGGACGGATGAATGCACGATCAAACTGGCTTTCCCTCGTAATGAACGCGCAGTCGGCTGCGGCCAGCAAAGAGTTGCGCGCTCAATCAAGGCCATTGGCAATCTTCAATCGGCCCGAGATTAAGGTCTGGAAACGGTGAGCACCAGTCAGCGCATCTTGATCATAATGTCCGCCGCGTTTGCCTGCTTCGGGGCGGACGAGACAAACGCACCCCCCACGTATCGTGACATTAATGGCCCACCGCACCATTACCGCACGCGCACGCCACGCGACCGGTTCACGCGCGAGTTGGAAACGATTGAAAAAGACCCGCGCTTGGATCGTTCGAGCGAGAAAGCGTTTCTGGTCAGTTTCCTGAAAGTTCTTGGCGTGCCGGCCTCGTCGCAAACGCTGGTGTTCTCGACCACGAGCCTGCAACTCCAGTTCATTTCGCCGTCGAATCCGCGCGCGATTTATTTCACGGAGGATATTTACGTCGGCTTCATTCCCGGCGGACGCATCGAAGTGGTGGCGCTTGATCCTGAACTCGGCGCGATTTTCTACATCTTCGATATTCCGCGGGAACAGGCCGCGATTCGTTACGAGCGCTCAAATCGTTGCATGAACTGCCACTCAACGGACGACACTGGTTATGTGCCCGGTCTCGTCATCCGGTCCGTTGCGCCCGCGGCGAACGGGGCCAGCCTGGACAGTTATCGGCAGTTGCAAAGCGGTCACGGCATTCCGTTTGCCGAGCGCTTTGGCGGCTGGCATGTCACCGGAAAACACGGCATCACGAATCATTGGGGCAACTTGATTGCGCGGTTCGTGAACGGCGAAATCACGCGCGTGTCCAATCCGCCGGGCACGAGATTTTCGTGGGCCAAATACCCCGTGGAAACGAGCGATATCCTGGCGCATCTGCTGCACGAGCATCAGGTGGGTTTCGTTAATCGGGTGGTTCAAGCCGGCTACCGCGCGCGCACGTCGCTGTTCCTGTCGCCGGACAAACTCACGCCCGCACAGGAGACTGAACTGGACGAGCAAGCGCGCATCGTCGTGCGTTACCTGCTGTTCGCCGATGAAGTGCCACTGCCCTCCGGCGGCGTGGAGCCAGTCAGCGCCTATCGAGATGATTTTCTCGCAAATCGTCGGGCGACTCCAGATGGCTTGTCACTCAAGGATCTCGATCTCAACACGCGCCTTTTGAAGCACCGTTGCAGCTACATGATTTACAGTCCGGTGTTTGAGGGGCTGCCGGCTGCGCTGAAGACCCGCATCTACACGCAACTCGGCGCGGCTTTACGCGACACGAACGGGGGAAAAGAATTCGCCTACCTACCGTTGGCGGAAAAGAAGGCCATCCGCCAGATTCTCGCAGCCACGTTGAAGGATTTACCCTCCGGTTGGTGAGAGTTGTCTTTCTGGAAAAATCAAACCGGGCACCCGCAAGAAGCGAGTGCCCGTTGTGAATCCAAATCAGGGTCGATTACGACTTCTTGGCCGGCGTCTCTGACTTCTCGACCGGCTGTTCAGCTTCCTTCCAGCCCGAGATGCCAGCCACGAGGTGACGGACGTTCTTGTAGCCGAGGTCTGAAGCCGCCTTGGCCGCCTTCTCATAGGCTTTGCACTTCGGGCCGCCGCAATACGCCACGATCACCGCGTTCTTGTCCGCAGGCAACGACTCGGCGAGTTTGCTTTTCACGTCGTCGTAATTGAGCGCGCCCGGGATGCGTCCCTTCTTGAACGACTCCGTGCCGTTCACATCAATGAACACGGCCTTCTTGCCGTCCACCAGTTCACGGGCTTCCTTGACGCTGACTTCCTTGTACTCGCCGGCAAATGCCGGTATGGCCAAGGCGATTGCCATCAATAATGCGCTAAGTGTCTTCATGTTTGTCATGTGTTGTTTGGTTTGGTCCGATTTCCCAGCGCCTCATCAGAGGCAAGCCGTCCTGCCGAACCATTCAGGCGGCCAGATCTTTAATATCCCACAATTTGTTCCAGCATATTCAGGTGTTCAAATTTCATTTAGGTCGCACTCAGGGCTTGTAAACCGTGCCAAGACGTTCCAGCACTTTGGCCCGCAATTCGTCGCCATCGACCTCCCCATTGTGCCGCCACAAAATCTTGCCATCGGTATCCACGAGCACGGTGTGCGGGATGCCCCCGGGCCATTCGGGGTCGAGTGCTTTCATCAAGTCTTCGGTCGTACCGCCGGTGAAGATGTAGCTGTTGCTCCTGCGGCCCTCGGCTTCGACGGATTTTTGCAGGCGACCGGAAAGGCCCGCGCCCTTCTTCTCCAAGAACTCCTTCACTTCCGCCACATCCTTCATTCGGTCCTTGCTGATGCTGATGAATTCGAAATTGCGCATGTCGAACTTGCGGGCCGTGGCCACCAGTTCGGGAAACTCTGCCGCGCATGGACCGCACCACGTCGCCCAGACATTGAATAGGCGCACGTTGGCAGTGCCGCCCTTGCGCAACGCTGCGACGCCGGCCGCGTCAATGGTTTCAACGTCCACCGGTGTCTTGTTCCATTGCTCCGTTTTCTTCGCGATGCCCGACTGCTTGCTCCGCCATTTGGTCGAGCAGCCGTGCGGCTTGGTGACGGGCACTGGGACCGAACGTCCGGCCAGCAGGGCTTCGACGGCGTTGCGGGCGTCGGGGGACTTCACCGTCGCGGAGTCCGCGTATTGCGAATCGTCGAAGCGCCCCTTGTAGCGCAGCTTTCGCTCGGCATCGAAGATGAAAACATGTGGCGTGGCCAGGCAGCCATAAGCCTTGGCCGTAGATTGCGTGTCGCCGTCGTAGAGGTAGGGGAAGTCGAAGCCTTCCTCAGCGGCATACTTTTTCATGTCCTCGAAGCCGTCGTTGTATTTCGAGTAACCCAGCTCATCAACGCTCAGGCCATCGGGATGGTTCGGGTTGATCGCGACGAAGGTGAGGCCTTGTTTCCTGAAGGTGGCGAGAAACTCCTTCAAGCGCGCCGCCGCACCGTGCGACGTCGGACAATGATTGGACGTGAAGAAAACCATCAGCACATTGCCGTCCTTGTAGTCGGCAAGTCGATGCGTCTTCCCATCAATGCCGGGCAGCGCGAAGTCGGGCGCGGGATCACCAATGCTCAAATCGCGCACGCCATCTTCCGCGTGGGAAACGAGAGCTACATTGCCCAGCGCGGCCAAGGCGAGCGCGAAGCAGTGCGATCTCAAATGAAAGTCTACATGATGGATTATGCTCCAATTGGAGGCACGGCTGGCGTAAGGAGCCAATAATCGCATAGACCTGTTTTGATGAATTAGTCGTTATCCAAATTCAAAGTAAATTTGCGAATGTTGGCTCGCAACTGAAGGCGCATTGAATATCTTCTGTGAAGAATTATCGGAACACAGAATATGCCCCGCATGAAATCGACTCGCTTTTTTCTCACGCTGCTCCTCCTGTCGTCACTCCTAACGACCTCTGGTGCGGATTGGCTCCAGTGGCGCGGCCCGAATCGGGATGACGTTTCGAGTGAAAAGGGTCTCTTGAAATCATGGCCTGAAGGCGGCCCCACCCGGGTGTGGATTTTCACCAATGCCGGCAGCAGCTATTCCGGCCCCGCCATTGTCGGAAACAAGCTTTACACCCTGGGCACGCGGGACGGCGCCGAGATTGTTCTTGCCCTCGATGCCAACACGGGAAAGGAACTTTGGACAGCGTCCATCGGCGACGTTCTGCAGAACGACTGGGGCAATGGCCCGCGGGCCACCCCGACCGTTGACGGTGGGCACATTTTTGCCATGAGCGGGAAAGGCAACCTCGCGTGTGTGAATGTCGCGGATGGCAAGGTTGTTTGGCAGAAAACCATGGCGTCCCTTGGCGGGAAAACACCGGGTTGGGGTTACTGTGAATCCGTGCTCGTGGACGGTGACCGCGTGGTCTGCACCCCTGGCGGAGCGAAGGGCGCCATCGCCGCCTTGAATCGGAAGACCGGCGAACTGATGTGGCAAACCGCCGAGTTCACCGACGGCGCCCACTACGCCTCCATTGTTCCCGCGAAAATCAACGGCACGGACACCTATGTGCAACTCACCGCGCAGAGCATTGTGGGTATCGCGGCGAAGGATGGAAAAGTCATCTGGAAGGAAGCATTCCCCGGAAAGGTCGCCGTTATTCCAACCCCCATCGTGCGCGACAACATCGTTTATGTCACGGCAGGCTACGGGGTCGGCTGCAAACAAATCAAAATCAAATCGGACAACACGGTGGAAACCGTTTTTGAAAACAAAGTGATCAAGAACCATCACGGCGGTGTCATCCTTGTGGGCGATCATCTTTACGGACACGCCGAACCCGGTTGGACGTGCCAGGACTTCAAAACCGGCGCCGAAGTTTGGAATCATCGCGGCTTTGGCAAAGGCGCGGTGGGTTATGCGGATGGAATGCTCTATTGCCTTGAGGAAGGCAGCGGCAAGGTCGCCCTGGCGGAAGCCTCACCCGCTGGATGGAAGGGACACGGACAGTTCACGCTCAATCCGCAATCACAGATTCGCAACCGGCAGGGCCGCATCTGGGTTCATCCCGTGATTTGCAACGGCAAACTTTATCTGCGCGACCAGGATTTGATCTATTGCTATGACGTAAGAGAAAAAGGCAAATCCTGAACTTCACCGCGGCGCGTCACGCGCAATCGGAACGATGGCAGGGAATCCTTCGATTCCCCAATTGCTGCAAGTTCCTGTTTGAGCATAATTGCCGGGCAATGCAGGTAGGTCACAGGTCCGCGATGATGGCCTTTCCTTGTCGCTTGCGATGGGTTTGAGCGTGTGCAAGTTTTTCTCCCTGACTTCGTATGTTAAATCAGAGTCTTGCCATTGCCTCGCTGGTCGGCGCCCTCACGGTGGCGCTGGGCCAGGATACCATTGTCTATTCCAGCGGCCCGTCCTTTCCATTTCCCGCGTTTGAGGAAAACGGCGGCGCGCCGGTTGATCTTAACGGAGACGGTTTCGTGGATGTTCTGTTTGCGTCCGGCTTTACCGTCTGCACCACCGACATTCCGGTGAGCGGCTGCACGCTGCCTTATTCCGCCTGGGCCGAAGGCACGAACGGGATTTTGCGGCGGCTCAGTCAGGCGGTCTTCCTGCAGTTTGGGGAACTGATCGGTAGCGTGACGCCCACCAACTCCACGTGGACCAGCACCGATCCTTACCTGACAGTCGCCAACTTTCATTTCAGTCCGCGGTATGGCACGCGCGGGTGGAGCGGTCCCTTACATCCGACCGCGATCGGCTATCTCGGGGTGCGGTTTTACGCGAGGGACGGATTGCATTACGGCTGGGTGCGCGTGCGCGAAACTTCCGCCACCTTGAACACGCCGATGGTCGTGGATTGGGCATATGAAACGCGAACGAACTCGCCAATTCGCGCCGGCGACATTGGGAGCGGCGGCATGTCGCAGCAATTCACGGTCAAATTTCCGGGCGCGGGCAACATCGGCACGATGATTCTCACCGGCGAACATCTGCGGAGCGAACTTACGCTCAACGACAGCTTCACCCTAGCAAACGTCGGCGGGCCGGCACCGGTTCACGCGCGCGCGAAACCCGTGGCCAGTTTCAGCCCGTTGGCGGAGCGGGAATTTGCCACCGGTGATTACACCGCGTTTTTCGGCGAGACGTTCCTCACCCAGGCGCAGATCCGACAACTCCTGCGCGGCGCGAATTATGTGAGCTTGGACGATGGCGCGTTGGTTGGGCTGATTGCGCCGCGCTGATTCCGAGGCTAGTCTCGCAAGCGTGCGCCCTGCTTAATGCCCGCCGGCTACGGTCGAACCTTCTCGTCGCAGGTCTTCAGCTAGATCGCGTTCCATTTGCGCGGCGACGAATGGTATTGGGCAGAACGGTGCGTTAGTTCCCGCTGCATCTGGCTTCTGCGCTGCAAGTCGGCTTCGTTACGCTGTGCACCATTCCACCCCGAGTTTACTTCGGGTCAGTGGCGCGCAACCGTTTCGCCAGCGCCTGTAGGAGTTTCCAAGCGATGACGCCATTCCGTTCGACCAGCGGGCGGAATTCCCAGAACGTGAGTCCGTAGCAGACCAGGTCGGTTGCGGCCGTGACTGTGGCCGATCGGGGGCCGCCGTCAATTAGGGCGACCTCGCCAAAGTAATCGCCCGGGCCGAGCGTGGCGAGATGGACGCCTTTGCTCGAGACCTCGGCCTGCCCGGAATCAATAAGAAAGAAGGCGGCCCCGCCGGAACCTTCCATGATGACGGTCTCGCCTTTTTTGAAGGGACGCACCTTAAGCAAGCGCGCGATTTGCTCGGACTGCCTGCGGTCCATGTCGGCGAAAAGTTGGACGCGCTGGAGCGCGGTCGCGGGGTCGAGCGGCGGCGGACCCGGTGGGGGAGGCTCGCTGCGCGATTTACCGGTGGTCACGGCCCGGCACTGGAGGAGATAAAGTTTCCCATCCTGAAACGCCCATTCGATGTCACGTCGCGGGCCGTAAACTTTTTCGCATTGCAGCGCGAGCTGACCCAGCGCGGCGAGTTGGCTGTCATCGAGGCAGAGCTGGCTCATCTGGGCCGGTGGCACTTGCTCCTCAAATGTGCCGCCGTTCGGGAGCGAGCGGATGGCGATCCGTTTGCGTCCGGCCTTGCGTTCCAGCACCTGGCCGGAGCGGTCCAGGCGGAAGTGATCCGGGACGACCAGGCCGGCGACCACGGCTTCACCGAGTCCCCAGCTCGCTTCGATGACGCGCTCATCGGCGCCGGTAACCGGGTTTTCAGTGAACATGACGCCGGCGCAGGTGGGGTTGAGTAGTGATTGCACCACGACCCCAACGCTTGGCCGGGTGAACATGCCGACGCGCTGGCGGTAAGTGATGGCCGAGTCCGAGTTCGCCGACCACCAGACTTCGCGAACGGCACTGGGGACATCGGCCGCCGAATGGATGTTGAGCAGGGTGAGATGCTGGCCCGCGAAGCTTGCCGCGGCGCCATCTTCATCCACGGCGGACGATCGCACTGCGAACGGAGGCGGCAGATCGGCGATTGCCTCCGCCACTTTTTCGATAGCCCTCGCTTCCCCCGAAGCGACGGCCTCGACCAAATCGCCTGAGAGCGCCACGCCGGGTGGGACCGGCAGGTCATGGCGCGCGGCGTCGCCGAGCCCGACAGCCTTTGAGCCGTAGTGCGCTTTCTCGCGCGCTTTTGCGAATGGTACGACTTTTTTCACTTTCATTCGAGCACGGTAACTTCGCCGGAATCGCCGTCCACCCGGACGCGGTCACCGTCTTTGATGCGCTGGGTCGCTTCGCGCGTGCCCACAACGCCGGGGATGCCGTACTCGCGCGAGACAATCGCCGCATGAGAAAGGAGGCCGCCGTTGTCGGTGACGATCCCGCCCAGCAGCGGGAGCAGGATGTTGAAAGCTTCGGTCGTGGATTCGGTGATGAGCACGTCGCCCTTGGCGATCCGTCCGAACCCAGAGGGGCCGGAGACACGACGCGCGGGGCCTTCGTAGATGCCTTTGCTCGCCGCCAGTCCGTAAAGGACTTTGTCTTCGTGTTGGGCCTGCGAGCTTCCAAAGACGTGGTCCAAGGAAATGCCGATGGCGCGCATGACGCGGCCGACAGCTGGGGGCAGGCTTGCGGCGTCAGGGGGCGGTGGGCTGGGCGGGCCAAGGTGAGGCGGCGCGTCTTTGGCGGTGTAAGTCGAACGATACGCGGCACGCCTAGCAAGCTCATCCGCGGACGGGCCACCAGTGCCGACCACAAGCGCGCACATCTCGTCGAGACTGGCGTCCAGCATCTGCTGCGCAGTGGTGATGCGACCGCTCTTCGCAACTCGCCGACCTGCCGCCAGGGCAGCGCGCCGCATGAGGCCCGACGCCCAGATGTCGCTGTAAACACCACGCTCGTCGCGAAGCCGGTACATGAGGCGAGCCTCACCGAGCAGTTCGTCGAACTCGGTCTGATGCGCAGCGGGAACCTTAGCGCGAACTTCGGCGGTGTGGGCATCAACGTTGGAGGCGGCCTGGGGGTCTCCAGAAACGGCGACGCGGATGGCCTTGAGCAGTGCGTCCGGCAATTCAAGCGCCGAAGGCTCGGCGATGTCAAAGCCGTCAATAAGCCGATGACCGACCAGATCGAGGTAGCCGTTGACCGCTGCGCCGGCTTCGCCCGCGTGAGAACGCAGTTTCGCGAGGATCTGTGCGGGATCGCCAGTGGACGCCAGGATCTCTCGAGCTGCGGGGTCTTTCGTGAACGCCTGCTTCAGACGCGACATCTCGTCAGAGCCACCCGCGGAAACCTCGGACGCTCCGCGCATCAAGCCAAGCAGTTCGGATTGCGGCAGACCCGTCCAGTCTCCGACGTGCGCGAGAAAGTCCCCGACGGGAAGCACGGCAGCGGCGGTGAAGCGCATGTGCTGGGCCATCATGGCCGAATGATGGTCGCGACAGCGCTTCAAATACGCGACCAGCTCCGCGTCCGAGAGGGCGTCCGGATTGATGCCCTGCAACTCGCGGTGCGTGGCAACGGAGGATGGTTTTTGCTTTTCGTCCCAGTCACGCAGCTGCTCGCGCCAGAGCTTCTGCGCAAAGACTTGTTCCGCGCGCTTAAATCGCTCGGGGATTTCAGTCTCCGGAGCCGGCAACACCTTGCGGTAGCCGAAGCCGTTCACGTAACCCATCTGGAGACCATCAATGAGCAACCCGTAATAGCGGGCGAAGTCATTAGTGCCCTTCTTGAAGGCGGGCGCGTGCGTCTCTTGAAAATAGCGCGTCATCGGGCGCGGGAAGTGCACGGGGTCTTGCGCCCATGATCCCGGCCCCGGCGGTTCAAAAGGGAGCTCGATTGTTTTGCTGGTCTGAGTCATTGGAATTCCTTTTGCGTTTGTTCGGCAATCCTGCCAACCAGTGTGCGCCCGACGCCCATCGCTGGATGTGCCGGGTCGGGATCATTGGCGATTATCTTGCGCCCCTCCCGCCATGGGTCAATCAGTTTTTCGGTTGAGCGCTCTGCCGCGACAAGGGCAACCGATTTCGTTAGGTCTCACCTACCCGACGTTGAGTTGAGGTGAGAGCAGGCGGGGCGCGACTCGCCTGAATTCAGTCTCGCGAGGCGATATCAATAGATGTGCAAGCGCTCGAGAACTCCGAACGTGTCATCGAGTCGATCAAAAATGTCCTTGTTGTGCTTGATCATCTTGCTGCGCATGTAAACGCGAAGCCATTGTTTGTACATCAAATTCTCATACCGGTCATAGACATCAGTCAGGATTATCCGTTGCCCCAGGAGGTCGGCCAGGAACATGGCACACTCAAAGCCCAGCGAAATGGATTGAAAATACGGTGAGCCGATGGCCGAGTCGCCGACCAGAAACGCTGAGGCATGGGAAAAGGGATGTTTCCAGCCATCCTTGTTTCCGTCCCAGTACATCGGATGCCAGAGACGGCTGGTGGCGTTTCGAGCGCGGTACAAGTTCAACGGGATGCGGACGACGTCAATCTCGCCCACAACTTCGCCATGAGTTTCAAGGCCGATCTGTTTGATGAATTGATCCATGGAGGCCGCCACCGCGGGAAAATGTTCACGCAGATGGTCGCCGTTGCATTTCGCCGGCATGGCCTCGTAATCCTCGGCCGAAATGTTGACGATGCCAAAGACATGCGTTGTGCCGGCGTCCTGGGCGATGCGGTCGACTGCGGGAATGAACTTATACTGGGTGTTGCCGCGATTCTTGTAGTACTTGCAGTACTCGTTGCACGAATAAGGTCTGCCATAGAGAAAAGTGACGTTGGCAGCGTATTCCAACCTGATCGTGAAGGTGTTTCGGTCGCTCGAACCGGCTTCCTCCGCGCTCGGCGGTATCAAGTGGTCGCGCAGCAAGGAGTGGGCGCCGGTGCAGTCGATCATGATGTCGTGCGGCGCGAGCATGGCCATGGCCTGCTCGGCGGTAACCGCGCCTTCAATACGCTCGACGGGACTCTTGCCGCCCGCGGCAATCAGGCCACTCAATCCATTCTCAATATCGTTGAGGCGGCAGAAGCCCCGGTTCCACTCCTGCAGCAGGCCAAAGAGCTTTCGATCGATTGACCGCCTGAATCTCAAGCCTTCTTCAAGCTCGCTGGGCTCGAAGATCGCGGAGACGCTTTCCCCATCGATTTCATCGGCGCAGTAAGCCGAAATTGAGTCGGCGGTCAGATACGACGCCAGCTTGACCATCCGCGTGCGCGTATAGGTGGACCTCTTTTCGTAGAGCCGGATGGAGAATCCTTCCATCGACTGGAGCATGGCCGTCATGACGAGCCCGACCGGTCCTGCGCCAATAATATGGACCTGCCTTTCGGAGCGTGGCACATCGAGTGAGGTCGGGGCAGGCATTGGCGAGATTATTCCATGATCAGCTGGAATCGGTAAAGGTCGAGAGATGAAAATTCGAGTGCGGCACGCATCATGGCAAGTCCTTACTTTGCTCAAGCCGGTCTTGCGCAACACGTGGCATGGTGCGGAAAATCTTGCACAAGCCCTCCGTTCCTCCGCCGCGGGCGAGACCGATGAGCACACTAAGACCGTCAGGGGGAAAGTTCTTTCCGGCCCATCTTATCAGGTGTTGGGCTGATTGTTCTGTTATCTTCACAGCAGCTTCCCGGTTGGGGTAGCAAAGCGCCTCAAGCAAGCGCACCAGGTTCATCCAGGTGAAGAGAGCCAGCCCCTTGCTTGAGGCTCCGGCATAGCGGGGTTGTCGCATGCCTTCCACCGCGTCCTCCCAAGTGACATATCGGTTGCGGCGGTCGTCAAAAAATAGCAGCCCATGAGACTGGTTGTAGGTAGCTGATTGGAGAACGCCCTTCGGGTGAACTCCGCACGGCTCGGCATCCGGCGTTGGCACTGATCCTTGGGGAATTTTCAGCGGGCACGTACAGAACCCCCGGGCCTTGCGCTGCTGAAGTGTCATTGGTTCGACCGAACCGTCGTCGGCGAGCTGGACCGCTGCGATCTGTGCCATGGTCGTAGTCAAACGCCTTTTATAACCCCAAGGTTGAAAGACGCAACGGTAAACTCGGAGAATCTGTGAGAGCTATTGCAGAGCTGCCAATCCCTGGACATTGGGCGAGCGTTGCTTGTTCCGGATGCGCCGGTAGTGATCTAAGTTGGTGGATCAGGTCGCGCTGCAACCCTGTTCGTCCTGTAGCGCGAGGCCAACTACCTCGAAACTTGCAATTGGGCCGCGAAATACCAGAATCAAGCTCCACCCAGGTCCAATACCTATGAATGATAAATCAGCCGAGGCGGAGGCGGCCATTGTGAAAACGGATTCGCGCGCGAGACCGTATCGTTTGCTGCGGGTTTGGCCCGCGGTGCTGCTGGCCGGCCTGATGCTGGCGGCGAGGTTCGGGCCAAGGCTGTTCGAAGGCGGATCTTCGAGCTATTGGATGGTGGCGGTGTTCGGCCCGTTGCTCTGCTGTCTGTTGATCCTGATTTGGTGGCTGACCGCCAGTCGCGCGACTTGGAAGGAGCGGCTGTTGGGTTTGATTGGGATTCCGGCCGCACTCGCTTTCGCGCTGGTCCTGGCGGATCCATCCATGCGAGGGCCGGGGACAACTTACCTGATGCTACCGATGGGGATGCTGGCTTTCGTGCTGGCCGTAATCTTTCTCCGGGAGCGCCGCCCGATCGTTCGGACCGGAACTGCATTGGCATGCGCGCTGGTGGGTTTCGGATTCTCTGCTTTGCTCCGAAACGACGGGATGACCGGCGATTACGGGATGGACGCGCATTGGCGTTGGTCGCCAACCGCGGAAAGCCTGGTGCTGGCGCGCAGCCAATCGGACCGCGCTTCCGGCAAAACTGCCGAGCCGGCCGGGCCGAAATACGCGGACAGTCTCGCGCATCCCGAATGGCCGGGATTTCGGGGTTCGAACCGCTCGGCGCATGTGCTCGGGCCGCGCATTGCCACGAATTGGGCAGAGCATCCCCCACAGCAGTTGTGGAAAATCCCCATTGGGCCGGCCTGGTCATCCTTTGCTGTTGCCGGCCAACTGCTGTTCACGCAGGAGCAGCGTGGTCCCATGGAAGCAGTGGTTTGTTACGACGCTGACACGGGGCGGGAAGTCTGGAAACGCGAATTCGAAGCGCGCTTGGATGATCCGCTGGGGGGCCCAGGTCCGCGCGCGACGCCGACGCTCGCCGAGGGCGGATTGTTCATCACGGGTGCGACCGGAACTTTCATGCGGTTGAATCCGCTCACGGGCGAAGTCGCGTGGAAGCAGGACCTGACGACGGTGGCACAACGGAAATCACCGATGTGGGGTTTCTCGGCATCGCCTTTGGTCACGGGTGGTGTGGCCATCGTTTATGCCGGCGGTTCGGGCGATAAAGGTCTGCTGGCATTCGACGCCGCGTCGGGAGAGCTCCGCTGGTCTGCTGCCTCCCCGAGTGATTCCTACGCCTCGCCGCAACTGGAAACGATTCTCGGCGAACCCGTGGTCCTGATGTTTTCCATGGACGGTTTGCTCGTGGTGGACCCGGCGACCGGTCAGGCACGGTTGAACTATGAGTGGAAATTTCCGCAATACCGCGCCTTGCAGCCGGGCGTCATCGAAAACAATTCGCTCCTCCTGCCCACGCCCATGAACGCCGGGATGAGGTGCATTCATATCGGAACGACCAACGGGCAATGGGCGGCTGAGGAGTTGTGGACGACACGCAATCTGAAATCGGATTTCACAGACTTGGTCACCTACCAAGGCCATGCTTACGGAAATGACGCTGGCATTTGGACGTGCCTGGATCTGAAAACGGGTGAGCGAAAATGGAAAGGCGGGCGCTACGGCAAAGGGCAGGCGGTGTTGCTGGAGAATTCCGGATTGCTCCTGATCGCGGCCGAAGATGGGCAGGTTGCGCTCGTCCTGGCTGACCCGGCTGCCTACACCGAGGTCGCCTCATTCAAGGCACTGGAAGGGAAAACGTGGAATCATCCCGTCGTCATTGGCGAACGTCTTTACCTCCGAAATGCCCAGCAAGCCGCCGCCTATAAGCTGCCGCTGGCAGAGCAATCAGTCGCGAAGATCTCGCGTCTTGGCTGGCACTAGCCCGCTGCACTCCTGGAAACGTTTGCGCACCTTCCGCTATCTACGCGGTAGGATTAATGCCCGCCGACGACGGTGTAGCCTTCCCGGCGCATGTCTTCGGTCAGATCGCGTTCCATCAGCGCGGCTGCGGCGAAGGGCATGGGGTTAAGGTGCGCATAGAGTTCCGGCAAGAGACGGATGCCATAACGCTTCGGATAGTACGAAGCTTTGATGCCCGCCTTGTGATTCGCGAACCGTTCCTCCGGCGTGAGACCGGTCATCCCGACGTAGACGCACGGTTTCTTCGAATCGCGATCTGGATTGGCGTGGCGCACCTTGCGAAGTCTGGCAATGGCAGGATCGAGCAACACCACATAGACATGATGATGATCGTTGGCTGAATCCGATGTGAATTTTCTGAGCGTGCGTCGCTTCAAGCCGGATCATTCTTGCTGTGATGCCCATCGTCGGCAAGGCGATGAGGTGAATGGCGCATAATCTGATCGTGGTGGTGCCGGTCGCGCTGCGACCGGTCAATCGTCGCAGCGCGAGGATTGCTACCAGTTTTCGACACCTCACCCTTACATCCCTCTCCCCGTTCGAGGCGGAGAGGGAGTTTTGTTTCACGGTAGGGATGCGTTGCCGCGTCCTTCCATTGGAGCGCGGCTGTGCGCGAAGCGTCAGCCGCAGAGTGTCCGAATTGCTGCGGCTGGTCTGTGACACAGCCGCGCTCCATCCAACCGCATCCTCCATCTTCAATCTTTCATTCACGCTGTTGCCTCGCCCCACATCCCCGGCACTTGATGGCGCAGCCGCCACGCCTTGAACGCTGTGAGCAGGCCGCCCAGTTCCACCAGCACCGCGCGCACCTCCTGCTGATCGTCCGTCAATCCCTCCGGCGCGGTGTCGGGCCGGGCATCGTCCTCCTTGCGCACGTAGGCGAGCACGCGCAACAGCCGGTCGCGCTCCGCCGGGCTGAGATCGCGGAACTCACCCGCCTCGGTCGCCAGCAACAGCGCGGCGAACTGGCGGCAGTTCCGTTCGATGAACCGATGATTCAGATCACCCCCGGCCAGGCGTTTCAATTTCCACAAAAAATCGGCGGGCAGATTCCCACGGGCCAGCGTCTCTCGCAGCTCCTCCAGTTCGTGGTCGTTGATCCAATGGAGCAGGGCGGGGCGGGTGGCCAGGATGAAGGCGGGCGATTGTCGCCGGCCTTCGCCGGACTCCGCGCACATCGCAACGGTGCAGGTTTTCATAGCGCTGCGAGATTAGCGCCGCGCCGGACTCCGCGGGAATTACAATTCTCAGTCCGATTTGTTCAACCCTCGAATGTTTCGGAAGCTGGCAGAAATTCCTCGCGTCGCCGTTTTGGACGTTGTTCCGATTGATTGAGCTGATGTGATTGAACTTGGCTGGGTAATAGTGGCTGCGGCACTAAAGGCTAGACAGTCAGGCTTGGCCGGGAATACGGTTCCGTTATGAGCGCCACTGACACTGCCAAGGAGCTTCTTCGCATGGCTACCACTGCCGGGATTACCAAAGATGTGATCGACTTGATGGAGAAAAAACTGACGTTGCTCACTGGTGAGTTAGACGCTTCGCAACGGAAGGTGGCGGGTCTTGAGCAAACCGTAACTAGGCTTGAAATAGAGAACAGTCAGCTTCGGTCCCAGCTAAGAAATCCGCAGGCCGACGGTCTGGATGAGATTGCGAGCAAAATGCTTGTCATGATTGCCAACAGCACCGACAGAATCACTAAACGCGACGTGATAGGTGAACTTCGACTGCCTCAAGCCAAGGGCGACTACCATTTTGTCCAATTGATCAAGCTTAAGTTTATCCAGTCCTTCAGTGGCCAGATAGGAGTGGGGGCATTCTACGATGCTACGCCAGCAGGTCGAGAGTATCTGGCTCAGGCAGGGCTCTTGTAAGAATCAACGCCACGCTTATGGATAAGAAAGGCGGATTACTCGGTGGGGTTGTCAGTGAAGTGATGAATGTCCATTCCCAGAAGCTCTACATGGTGAGCACTGCTCCCGAAATTGGACAAGACTACTGGAGCACATCCGTCATTCCAATTAATCAGCGCAAGGTGTTATTCGGACTTTTCAAGTTCAATTCGCCGGATTTCTATCACCAACTTGTGTCGTTTATCCGAAACAGCAAAGCTGACGCTTATGCCGTCCATGCCGAGGTTCGGCACATTGTGACATCTATCAGCGAGGCGCAGTGGTTTGATTCTTTCCCGTCGCCAAAACCCCCGGATGGATACTCTGAAGGAGCACGCAGAAAGCTCAAAGACATGTTGGGACACGACCCCATCTGACACTAGATCAATTATGCCGTGGCTATTTCTTTCATTATCGCTCTTGTTGGGTGCTGTGACCGGCTTCGCAGTGTTCAGTCGAGGAGCATTTTACAGCAGTCTCGCGGGACAAGTGGTCCAAGGTGTTCTGAGCATTGCTTGTTTTGCGCTTATAGTTTTGGCTTTTTGGCGCCACGGTTGGAAAATCGGAGTCGCCGAGGTTTTGGTGATCTTCGGTGGCGCGAACATTGGCCTTTCTCTATTCAAACATTTAGTGAGGAAATAGCAGATATGCAAGATTCCAGACCATTATCAAAACAGGATGACCCGGAACTGGAGCTATATGTTCGCAACGGGCGTACGATCGTTGAGATAGCGACGATTTACGGCATGGACGACGACGGTGCGGCATATTTGCGCCGAAACCGTCCGATGCTTTACGAGAAGGCCGTTGCCAATCTGGCCTCAAGGGACAAACCCAAAACCTGACTTTCCCTTCCTCGTGAAAACGTAGTGCTAATGAGATAGGGCCGAAGGCCCGTCATGTGATAGCCCGGGCTGAAGGCCCGGGAACACCGTCCTACAAACCTCCCAAGCCCTGTAAGGGCGAAATATCCGGCGCGTGATCGCCCATTGCCGACGATTTGTTTGTTGGCTATGCGACGAATGTTCCGGCCTTACAGGCCGAGGAAATAATTTGGTGTGACGTTTTCTTGGGCCTTCAGCCCAAGCTATCACATTGCTGGCTTGCAGCCCGGGCGCGTGAATGTCGCGGCTTACGGCCCGCTGGACGGAAACATCGCGCCCACGAAAAACCATTCCCCCGAATAACAAACATCGCGGGCTTGCAGCCTCCGAAGACACGCGATAGAACGTCACCACCATGTCGCAATCCCTCGCCAACATCGTCGTTCATCTTGTGTTCTCGACGAAAGGGCGTCGCCAACTCTTGCGGGACGAGGAACGCAGTCAACTCCACGCCTATATCACCGGCATTCTCAAGAATCACGACTCGCCGCTCATTGAGATCAATTCCGTGCGCGACCACATCCACGTCCTGTTCGCACAATCCAAAAGTCACGCTCCCGCGAAAATTGTGGAGCAGGTCAAATCGTCGTCGTCTGGTTGGATCAAGGAACAACACGCGTGGTATGCCGATTTTGCGTGGCAGACCGGTTACGGCGAATTCAGCGTTAGCCCGATGCACGTCGAGCCGGTGCGGGAATACATTCGCAACCAACCGGAGCATCACAAACAGGAAGACTTTCAAACCGAGTTCCGCCGGTTTTGCGAGAAGAACGGCAAACCGTTGGATGAACTATATGCGTGGGATTGAATCAGGTTCGGTGAGATTGACTTGTTCCGCCCTTACAGGGCGGGGAGGTTTGTTTGGTCGATGTTCCCGGGCCTACGCTTCGCTTCAGCCCGGGCTATCACATGACGGGCTTTCAGCCCTTGCGAGTCGTTTGCAGATTGGTGGTGTTGCATTGAGAAAACAATGAGTCGGGCATTCCAAGTTTTATCCGCCCGTTTCCTGCTGGTCGCAGGCGGTGCGTCGTTGGCGATTGGTTCAGACACCGCCAGTGCTGCGACGAATTCTGCGTTGGCCGAGCATCTGGCGCAGTTGCGGGTGCCGGAAGGTTTCACCGTGGTCGTGCAGCCGCCGTTTGTGGTCCTTGGCGATGAGTCGCCGGCCATGGTGCGGTTGCGCGCCACCAACACGGTCAAGTGGGCGGTGGACCGGTTGAAGCTGGATTATTTCCGGCGCGACCCGGCGGAGGTGATTGACATCTGGCTGTTCCGCGATCGCGCGAGTTACACGAATCACGCGTGGTTGTTGTTCCGCGACGCGCCCACGACGCCGTTCGGTTATTACTCGGCCGAGCAGCGGGCGTTGATCATGAACATCGCCACGGGCGGCGGGACGTTGGTGCATGAGATCGTGCATCCGTTCATGCGCGCGAATTTTCCCGAGTGCCCGGCGTGGTTCAACGAGGGCCTGGCGTCGCTCTACGAACAGGCGGCGGAGAAGCAGGGGCGCATCCGCGGCAAGATCAACTGGCGCTACAAGGGGCTCGAAGCGGCGATCAAGGAGGGCCGGACGATTCCGTTCGCGCAGCTCACGGCGTTGAGTGAGTCGGAGTTTTATGGCGGGTCGAACAGCACGAACTACAACCAGCATTACGCGCAGGCGCGGTATCTGTGCTATTACCTTCAGGAAAAGGGATTGCTGGTAAAGTTCTATCACGAGTTCGTGGCCGGCGCGAAACGAGACCCGACAGGCTTTGCCACGCTCCAGCGCGTCCTTGGCGAGCAGGACATGACGGCTTTCCAGAAGCGTTGGGAGAAATTCGTGCTCGCGCTGCGGAGGTCGGATGATTGGTAGGGAAACTCAACAGGAGGGAACGGAGGGAAGGGAGGGGGCAATGGCAGAGTCCTAATTTACTTTTCAAGGTGGGGTGAGCGTCCCCGCGAGCCGGCTGTAACGGCGCTGTGTCAGCGTCGCCGTCGGTCGCAGACCGACGCTACAGTGCCGACTCGTCAGTAGCCTCGCCCCACCGAAGTGGTAACAATTGTCGCGCTGCGAGGATTGACTGGCCGCAGTGTGACCAGTTCCGGCGAACGCGGGTGTTATTATGGGAAGTCCTGGATTGCTTTTGCTCCGTTGGAGCGACACTTTTCTTCCGTGATCAACAAGGTGATTACACTTGGCGCGCTCTTCGTGGGGCTGTTTTCGGCTTATGGCCGGGATGTGTTCGAGCTTGAAAGTCGCTACCTGGGTGACGGCTGGTTTGAATACCGGTTCCGCACACTCGAAGACCCATTTTTCACGAGGATCGATTTGGTCCAATTGGCCGTGTTCCCGTTTACAAATTATGTCGAGTCGGTGGCGCCACCTCACTGGACCAATGCCATCAATGGCGCCGAGTGGAACGGGGTGCGATTTGATCGATCGATGGTTCAACCGAGAATCAATGAGGTGGTGTTCAGCGGACGGAGTGCCAGGTTGCACTTCCGGCAAAGCACGAATGCATTTGTGAGCCTCTTCGGCCTCTCGGTTGCCGATGTGTATTCCTTCCTCAACGGTGCAGCTGGTTACGCAAGAATGCCCTGTCTGATTCCCTGCTCCCCAGAAGAAGCGGACGGTTCATCACCCATCTTTGTTTCACGGGTCGAAATGATTCGGGACATAAAGATTGATCAATTGATCCGGACCAACGACCACGTTTATGGGTTGACGTTCTCGTGGAATGAACCGTCAACGGTTCAACTGGAAGCCACCCACAATCTGACGAATTGGACGGCAGTGGCGCGTTTCTTTGGCAGTCCGCCGAGCACAACGTGGACGACGAACATGCCGCTGGAGGATCATGGAAAATTCTTCCGGCTCTCCTTGGTCGCAAACCGGCATTTGACCAATGCCACCACCGCTACAGCAACTACCGTCAGTGCGGCTCAACGGTTCCGGGAAATTCCGATCATCAGCCGCGAACTTGTGCGGAATCAAATCCAAGTCGGATTCGCTTCAACTCCGGGCGGGAAATATGAAATTGACCATCTGAGCCGGGCTGGACAGGTCATTTGCACCACGAGCACGGTTGCGAGCAAGTCGTTTACCACGGTGAGCTTTGACATCAGCACGTCAGGTAACGCGGGTAGCTTCAGAGTCAGACAACCGCGTGAGTAAGCTGCGAGATGACGAGCTCGCGCTGCGCAAGTCGGATGATTGGTGAGGGGGACTCAACAGGCGGGAACGGAGGGAACGGAGAACGGAACCACAAAGGCACTGAGACACAGAGTGTGAGGGGCGATGGAATTAGTGGGGCAAGCGTCCTTGCAGGCTTTCTGTAGCGGCGCTGTGTCAGCGCCGCCGTCGGTCGTAGACCGGCACAGTGCCGGTTCGGCAGCAGCCTCGCCCCACCCGACAGAAAATTCCTTCGTTGTCTTGGTTTGCTCCTGTGACACTGCCTTCGATTGTGTGGCCCAAGGGGCAACAAACAGTTGATGTTTGGCAAAAAAGGGGATGGCAATCCGCGCGTTCGGGAGTAATTCGATAACGGGCGCTTCAGAAAGCGAAGGGCGCAGTTCGGGTCCTGATTCGCGTGGCGGGTTGCACCACTACATTCGCGCTGCGTCGTGCGGTTGCATCGTCGTCACTGAATCAGGGCTCTGTCGGTTTGAACCCCAACTCTTCACGGTTATGAAAACCTCCACCATCGGCAAAACGGCCGCCGTTGCTTTGCTTGGAGTCCTAGTCCAGGTGTTTTCTCGCTCGTGCCCGGCGGTCACGACAGTTTTCTTCGATTTATCACAGCCCACAAACCTCGTGGCTTGCGGTATCACCTCGGACACCATCCGCAGTGAGGGTTATGAGTTCACCTACACGCGCGACAAGTTGTTCACCGGTGGTGTTGGGTTGACCAATCCCATTGGGCGGGCCGTGCGAATCCCGTGGCCCGCCGGGCTGGAAGCTCAGGCCGTGACTGCTGGCCCGTCGCCGGGCGGGGCGCGAATTGATATCCGCCGGCAAGACGGGGCGGTGTTCGATATCACCGCATTCACGGCAAAGCTGCTGGCGAACACTGCCGGCGCAGGGGCTGCCTGGGAGATCATGCCGCAGCTGAACGGCGAGGATGGGTTGCCTAATCCGGTGATGTTCAACGCGACCGGGTATTACTGGCAGGAATTCAATTATAGCCCATTGCAACTCACCGGCTACGACGCTTACAAGATGACGTTGTACGTGGATTTCGCCGTGATGAGCCTAACGGTGGTGGATGCCAGTCTGCCGCCGCCGGTCCTTGAGATTACCCAGACGGATGTGACCACGCTGCAGCTCTCGTGGCCGGCGGAGTCTGCGGATTATTCATTGGAATTCACCGCACAGCTGCCGGCGGCGAATTGGAGCACAGTAACCAACAGCGTCATGACAAACGGGAACGTGCTGACTGTGGAGATGCCGATGGCGCGATCGCAGCAATGGTTCCGGCTGCGGAAATAGAACGTCACGTGGGATTCGTTGGTTTGTTGATGCTTCGGCTGCCGGGCAGTTGGCCGAGTTAGGGACACGACCCGACGGAATCAAACTTGCCTGGTGAGTCGCGCAATGTTCAGATGTCGGCGTTTGTGGGTTGCGCTATGAAATCATCTCCATCATCGAGCGCGGGGTCATCCCGTCAGTTCATTTCCCGATTACTACTCTCGCTCTCAGTCGTAACGCTGGCCGCCGAAACATTGGCGACTGAGCCAAGTCTTTCCGGCGACTGGCCGACTCATGGCCGAGGTCCGGCCCACACGGGTTATTTTCCCGGCCGGCTCAACGGATTACCATTCGTGTTCAAGTGGAAGACGGCGATGCCGCACAACGTTCTTTCGCAGCCGGCGGTTGGCGGTGGACGGGTTTATCTTTCGGCTGGTTACTATTTCTCGGCGATGTCGGTGCGCGCGCTCGATGCCACCACGGGCGCGGGTATCTGGACAAACAATCTGCCGGGCGCGAACTCCATCAGCCCACCGACGTATGATTCGGGAGCGATTTACAATCAGCAAGGGCAGGGCGTCTTGCCTTCCTACATCCGGAGTTTCGATGCAGCCACGGGCGCGACGAACTGGTCAACGCCCTTCACTTCGCAAGGCTACAACTACATGGCCCCAGTGGTTGGCGGCGGGCGCGTATTCACCGACACGGGCTATTACCATGGCTTGACGAGCTTCGATCAGTCGGGTGGCGGCCAGCAGTGGTTTGTGGAGCAGGGCGGCTCAGAACAATGGGCGCCGGCTTATTACTACGGACAGGTTTACACGTGGCTGGGCAGTTTCACCGAGAGGAATCCAGCGTCGGGAACCGTCAACTGGACTTTGACGAACGGACTTTTCGGCGCGGCATCAACGCGCACGGTGGCTGTCGCCGACGGCCGCGCTTACTTCATCGGCTCGGCGCTGTACTCGGTAAATCTTGCCACGCACACGAATGCCTGGACGGTGAACGGCGGATTCAGCGGTACACCGGCAGTGGCCAATGGAATCGTCTATGCCATCTCAAACAAGTTCGTGAGCGCCTTTACGACGAATGGTGTGTTCGTGCGCCAGTTCGATCCCGGAACTTTTTACGAGAACTTCAATGGCCAGTTGATCGTGACCGATGACGTCTTGATGGTTGCGGGCGCGTATGGCCTGTATGTTTTCCGGCTCGCGGATGGAACGATTCAGCAACTCATCAGCAGCTACAACCCCGGCACTGGCTTCTACGAAGGATTCAACATCAGCCTGGCGAACAACACACTCTACATGGCGTGCACGGACAAAAATGTTTACGCCTACGAAGCAAAACCGACCACCCCGATCGCACTGACCGAGGTTGCGCGGATGGGAAATGGTTGGTTCAGATTCAATTTCACCAATACGCCCGGGGCTACGTTTACAGCCTGGGCCGCTACCAATGTGGCAACACCGTTGAACAATTGGACGAGGCTGGGCTACATCCCGGAAACTTCAGTTGGAAAGTATCAGGTCATTGACACGAATGCGCCGGCCAACGTCCGCCGTTTCTACCGCGTGAGTTCGCCGTAATTCTCTGGTTCAAAGCTAAACGCGTGCATCGGCCGTCAAGCGGCCGGTTTGCGACGAAACACCTTGTGCATCGCGGCTTGGTCCACAGGCTTGATGAGCATCTCATCGATGTTCACATGGGGCGGACGTGTTGCCACCCAGACCAAAATTTCCGCGATGTCCTCCGCCACGAGTGGATTCGTGCCTTCGTAGAGTTTGCGGACGCGCTCCGTATCACCTTTGAAACGAACCAGCGCGAACTCGGTCTGCGCCAGGCCGGGATCGATCGAGCTGACGCGAATGCCGGTGCCGTTCAGTTCCATCCGCAGCACGCGGGAGATTTGCAATTCACCTGCCTTGGCCGCGCAATAGGCCGCCGCTCCTTCGTAGGCGACGTGCCCCGCGTACGAGCCGATGTTGAGAATCGTGGCGCCGACATCGTGCGGCATCAGCGGCAGCGCGGCCCGTGTGACGCGGAGTAAACCCAGTACGTTGGATTGGAACATCGTCTCCCAATCTTCGTCCTTGCCGGTGGCGACGGTATCGAGCCCAAGGGCGCCACCGGCGTTGTTGATCAGCACGTGGAGAACATCAAGTTTGGACTTAGCCCAGGTGACGAATGCCTCGACGCTCGCCGTCTTGGTAACGTCGAGGGCGTGAAAATGAACTTCAGGCGAACCGGAGCTGGCGGCGGCCTTGGCAACTTTCTCTAAGCGGTCCATCCGCCGCGCGCCGAGAAGGAGCTTGGCGCCTTCCGCAGCAAAGGCGACCGCGGCCGCTGCGCCGAAGCCGCTTGACGCGCCGGTGATCAATACCCATTTGTTCCGCAACGAGTGACGCATGCTGGATCAGATTTTGACGAGTGTTACCACCTCGGCCACAGGAACAGTCTTCTCTTCGCGCGATTTCAGATTTCGAACGCGGACCGTTCCGCCGGCTTCCACGCGCACGGAGAATGTGGCCTTCAATTCCTGCGCGCGCTTGAATTGCTTGTCCAACTTGGCGGGAGTCAACGGGAATTCAACCACGTGTCCGGCCTCGCGCAGATCCTGAACGAGCCGCAGCGTGGCCGGACGTTGTGATTCATCCTCAATCATACAGAATACATCCGCACCGCTGTCAAACTTGGGCAGCAAGCCGCGTGTTTTGAGCAGCTCAGTAAGCACGACGTCGCCCATGCCGAAGCCGAGGGCGGGCAGATCCACTTTGCCGCCGCTGATGAGCTTGATGAGGTTGTCATAGCGTCCGCCGCCGGCGATGGCGCGGAATTCACCTTTGCGATCGAAGGCTTCAAACACCGGACCGGTGTAATACGCGAGGCCACGAATTACGCGGTAATCAATCTTCACAAAATCGGCGAGCCCGCGGGCAGTTAGATTGTCGAGAATGCTCTGGAGTTCCGCCGTCGGCTGACCTGCCTCGATGAACTGGTTGACTTCGTCCCGGCTAAATCCCACTGCGCGGAACTTGGCGTCGCTTTCCTCCGGTTTGTCGCGCTCCAGTTTATCCACCGCTTGATAGAACGCATACTCATTGGCCGCATCGGCATTTTTTCGCTGATAGAAATCATGCCACGCATTGCGGCTGCTGAGGCGGACAACGAAATCCTCCGCCGTAAGTCCAAGGGCGCGCAGCGAATTGATGAGCAGCGCGATGAGTTCCGCATCCGCGGCACGATCGTTCTCGCCGACGATGTCGGCATTGAACTGGAAGTGTTCGCGCAGGCGGCCTTTTTGCTGGCGTTCGTAGCGGAAGAGCTGGGGCAGGGCGAACCACTTGATGGGCTTCTTGTAATTGCGCTCGTGCGCGGCGGCCATGCGGGCCAGCGTCGGCGTCATTTCCGGCCGCAACGCGATTTCCCGATCACCCTTGTCCTTGAAGTTGTAGAGCTGCCCGACGATTTCATCGCCGCTCTTGAGCTTGTAAAGCTCCAGCGGTTCGAGCGGCGGCCCGTCGTATTCGCGAAAGCCATGCCGGCGCGCTGCTGAACGCCAGGTGTCGAAAATGTGCTGGCGCACATCTGCACTCCAGACATCCGGGTGCGGGAGCGGTTCAGGATAAAAATCGCGAAAGCCGGGCAATCGTTCCATAAGGCCGGGCAGGTTACGCGCCGGCGGCGGAAAGGAAAAATGAAAAAGGCACCGGCACAGCGTGCCGACGCCTCTGGGTGGTGAGGAAGATGGCTTGCTTAATTGGCGCCTGGGGCGCTCGGCGCATCCGCCTTGTCCGGCGGCAGCTTCAGCACTTCGGCGCGCATTTCTTTGCCGGCTTTGAATTTGACGACCGAACGTTCAGGAATCGGCACGTCGGTTTCAGGGGCGTTCGGATTACGGCCCACCCGGGCCTTGCGAACCTTAACTTCGAACACGCCGAAGTTACGCAGCTCCACCTTGTCACCTTTGGCCAAGGCGCTGGCGATGTAATCCAGAGTCTTCTGCACAATTTCCAGCACCTGCTGCTGGGTGAGGCCCGTTTCCTCACTGATGCGGGTTACGAGGTCCCGTTTTGTTAGAGTCATAAGATTTCTGGGTTGAAGGATGGATCTTGTGAGCTCGCGAACGGTATAACCCCTTTGTTTTCAAAGGTCAAGCAAGGAAACGACTAGGAAAACCCTTGCTTTGATGACCATACCTGCCAGATCGATTGCGGCGCAGTTACCGCGAGCCGATCCCAACCGCGTCAGCAATTCGAGCAAGTCCGACGTCCGCCAATCGCGCACGCAAACCGTCGACGATTCGCTTGGCGATCCCTGGCCCCTCGAAGACCAGTCCAGTGTAGATTTGCACCAACGATGCGCCGGCGGTGATCTTTTCCCAGGCATCGTCCGCCGTGAAGATCCCGCCCACACCGATGATGGTCAAGCGTCCGCGGGATTGCCGGTGGAGGTGTCGAATGATTTCTGTGCTGCGAGCGCGCAACGGTTTGCCGCTCAAGCCGCCGGTCTCAGCATACGTTCGCTTCGCTCGGTCATCATTCGTTGCGGGCCGCGTGATAGTCGTGTTGGTGGCGACAATACCGGCGAGCTTCCGGCGCGTGACGACGTCTAGAATTTCATCAAGGGCTTCGAACGAAAGATCCGGCGCGACTTTCACCAGCACCGGCCGTGGTGACTGTGGATTCTGCGCCCCGTGCAGCGCGGCGAGAATCTCCTCCAACGCCGTTTTGTCCTGGAGCTGGCGCAGGTTGGGGGTGTTGGGCGAACTTACGTTGACGACGAAAAAGTCAGCCAGGTCGCGCAACAGCTGAAATGAATTCGCGTAATCGTCCGGCGCGCTAGTCAGCGGGGTGATTTTAGATTTGCCAAGGTTGATGCCCACGGGATGTCGAGGCCAGCGGCCGCGCGCGCGCCAATCCCGCAAAGTCGTAGCCAGCGCCATCGCGCCTTCGTTGTTGAAGCCCATCCGATTGACAATCGCCTCTTGAGCGATCGCGCGAAATACCCGCGGCGTTGGATTGCCGGGTTGCGCGTGCCACGTCACCCCTCCGAGTTCGCTGAAACCAAAGCCCAGGGCGGCCCAAGCGGCGACGGCGCGTGCATTCTTGTCCATGCCAGCGGCCAGGCCCACGGGATTGGGAAATCGCAGGCCAAACAAATCCACCGGCAGTTCTGGCGCGTTGAAGAAAGTCGCCATCGCGTCGCATGCGAGTTCACTCGCGCTGACGCGGCCAAGCTGCTTGAGCGTGAACTCATGGATACGCTCAGCGTCCTGGGTAAAAAGAACGGGGCGCAGGCCATGATGGTAAACCCAACTCATGCGGGAAGTGTTCAAAGAGCCGGCGCACCTGTCGAGGCGGGAGTTGCCGGCCAAAGCTTAAGGCAAGACGTTGGCGGCTTTGATCTGCGCCAGTGCATTGGTCGCGGCCGAACGCACTGTGGGCGAATCATCCTCAAGCCGTAGTTCGAGGACGGGCAAGGAATTACTCGCGCGACCGCCAAAGCGCCCCAGCGCCGCAACCGCCGCTTCCCGTTCTGCCGGATTTGCCGAACGCGTGAATTCCTCTAGTCGGGGCAGGGTGGCGACTGCTTTCCAGCTGACTTCGCTCACAGCTTTGATGGCGGTTACGCGCGTCGCGGAATCAGCGCTGTCGAGTGCCGCAATCATGATGTCAACGGCATTGGATCGCGAGACCCGCAGCGCCCCCAGGGCCTCAATGGCACTTCGATATAGTTCGCCGGTGGAATTGGTGGCAATCGCCATGAGGTTGGTTAATACCAGCTGCGTCGGCGGACGCAGCCCGGCCAACGCTCGCATGGCGGCTACGCGATTCGTGGAATCGGCAGACTCCAGCGCGTCCTTCAACATCGGCACCGGGTCCAGACCCAACCTGCCGACTCCATGGATTGCCGTGGCCCGCACATGATCATCTGAATCCAGCACTGCCCGTAACACAATTGGTGCGACCCACGCGGCATTGGTCTGTGAATCAGTCAGCACGAACACGGCGACGTGCCTCACCGCGGGATTCGTACTGCTGGCGGCGGCGACCAGCGTGGGATTGGCGGCATCTCCAATGGCCACGAGTGCGCGGGCGGTGTCCCACCGAATTTGTCCACTCGGGTCGTCCAATCCCAGGGTCAGGTCCGGAATGGCTGGAGCGGCCACTGGTCCTAAAATCGTCAGGGCCTTGATGGCAGAAAGTCGTGTTGCCTGCGCACTGCCCGGCCGCAATTGTTTGAGGACGGAGCGTCGCTGTTCGGGGGGCAGGGCGCGAGCGGCCTCGAGAATGGGTTTTTCGTAAGGCTTGTCGCGGGTATGCAGCATGCGGCGCAGTGGAGGCACCGCGTTCGAGCCCAAGCTGCGCAATGCGAAGACGGCCGCCTCCCGGTTGGAGCCTTCGGGATTGGCCAACAACTCCCAAGCCCAGTCGCCGGTGTGTTTGCCCAGATAACTTTCCCACGCGCGTTGGCGTTGTTGATACAGGAGCAGGCCTGCGCAGAACAGAACCACCAGCGCGATGCTGATCAAGAGAGGGCGGCGTTTCATGTCCGGTCCAGTGACGGTGTGTCCGGCATCAATCTACGACATCTCCCTGCGGCCTTCGAGCGCGCGGCTCAACGTAAGTTCATCGGCAAATTCCAAACCGCTCCCGGCCGGCAATCCATAGGCAATGCGGGACACCTTGAGTCCCGCGCGGGCCAGCCGTTTGGCGAGGTAATGACTCGTGGCATCGCCTTCCACGTCCGTGCTGAGTGCGATGATGATCTCCTGGATCGGTTCCGTGCCGAGCCGCTTCTCCAATTCAGCGATGCGCAGATCCTCCGGCTCGACGCCATCGAGGGGCGAAATCTTTCCGCCCAGCACGTGAAACTTGCCGCGAAACGTGCCGGACTTCTCGATGCTCAAAATGTCCACGGCGCGTTCCACGATGCAGATCAGCGAGGCATCGCGGCGAGTATCCGAGCAAATGGGGCAGGGCGAGGATTCGGTCAATGCGCCGCAGGGATTGCAGAACTGAATCTTCTCGCGCGCGTGCACGATTGCCGCCGCTAGATGCTTGACGGTTTCCCCTTCTGTTTGCACCAAATGCAAAGCGATGCGTTCCGCCGAGCGCGGGCCAACGCCGGGCAGCTTGCTCAACGCGGCGATGAGGGTGGTGATGGAGGTGGGGAGTGACAAGGTGACCTTAGCTGTGGCGGCGATCGATGATCGCCAAAAATCCTGCGGCGCTCACAGAGCGCCACTACAAATCGTTTAGAAGCCTGGCAGGCTCAGACCCGATGTCACTTTGCCCATTTCAGCGTTCGCAATGTCCTTCGCCTGGGTAAGCGCTTGGTTTGCGGCCGTGAGAATCATGTCCTCGACGAGTTGGGCATCGCTGGGATTGAGCGCCTGCGGATCAATCTTGATCGCCGCGAGCGTGCCGTCGCATTTGGCGGTGACTTTTACCGCGCCGCCACCGCTGGTGGCATCCACGGTGCGGGTGGCGAGTTGCGCCTGCACCTCCGCCATCTGCCTCTGCATTCGTTCCGCCTGCTTTTTAATTTGGCCGATGTCGAACATGGGATTGAAAAGTTGTGGATTGGTTTATTGGAATCGAAAACTTCAAGCCCGCACCTGGACAATCGTGCCTTTGAATACTTCCAGCGCTTTCTGGATGAGCGGGTCGTTCTTGAAGTCTTCCTGGTTGAATGGCGCGCCAGCCGATTTTTCCTTCGCGGCCGGTGCCGTGGGTTGCGCCGGTTTCGTCGCGGCAATGGGAACGGCTTGATTCGGTGCGCTGCTGGCGGATGGAGCGGGTGCCGGGGCAGGGGAAGTACTGACCGTCACACGACCGGCCGGGGCTTCGGCCTTGACGAATTTGAACTGAGAATTGGGGTGGCCCAGTTCTGCAAGTTTTGTGCGCAGCATCTCGTGGTTGCGCGAGTTGTCCACAAGCGAAAGCTGGTCCGCGAATTCAGGATCGAAGCCGATGGTGAGCAGCCCCTTGGTGAAGGACACCGGGTGCGCCTGCAACAGATAGGAATGAGTGAACTTGCTGACGCGCGCCACGCTTTGCAGCAACTGCGCCCACAGCGTTTCCAGATCAGATGCGGCGGCAGGAGTTTCCTGAATGGCGGTTGGTTCGGGAACGGGCGTAATGGGGGCCGGTGCTGAGGCCGTGTTGCCGCTGACGTGAGGAGGCGGATTCGGGGCTGGTAATGGAGCGACGGATTGCGTTGGGGTTGGCGTCCGCCTCGTTACCTCGGCGGCTACTGCCGTGGTTGAGCCACCTTCTTGGCCACCGCGCAGGGCGTTCAATTGCTTGAGCACCGCATCGATGCTGATCGCGTTTCGCGCATCGATGGCGCGCAGCAACGTCACCTCCAGCAGGATGCGCTTGGAGGAAGCATCGCGCAGCCGGATTTCCGCGTCAGCGAGCACTTCGAGAATGCGCCCCAATGCATCTGCGGGCGCGAGCGCCGCTTGTTCCTGGAGCGAACTGGATTCGATTTCGGAAACTTCGAGCATCCGCAGGTCGCCCTTCGAGACTTGGAAAAGCAGCAGATTGCGGAAGTGACTTAACAAGTCGCTGAGCAGGCGGCCAAGATCCTTGCCCTTTTGCGCGAGGTCGTTGAGTTGATGCAACGCCGTGTGAATCTCACCGGCAAGGATGGCGCGGCTGAGGTCGAGGATCTGTCCTTGCGCCGTGAGGCCGAACATCGAAAGCACGTCGCTCTCTTCGATCTTGTCGCCGCAAAAGCTGATGAGTTGATCCAGCGCGCTCTCGGCGTCGCGCATGCCCCCGTCTGCCCCACGCGCCACCGCAAACATTGCCGCGTCATCGATCGTCACGCCCTCTTGCTTGGCGATGTGTGCGAGCTGTTTGACGATGAGGGCGGTGGGAATGCGCCGGAGGTCAAAGCGCTGGCAGCGCGACAGAATCGTCGGTAGCACCTTCTCTGGATCGGTCGTCGCGAACATGAACTTCACGTGCGCGGGCGGCTCTTCGAGGGTCTTCAGCAGCGCGTTGAACGCTGCCGTCGAGAGCATGTGCACCTCGTCAATGATGTAGATCTTGAACTTCCCATTTGCCGGCACGTATTGGCAGGTCTCGCGCAGTTCGCGCACCTGCTCGACGCCGTTGTTGCTCGCACCGTCAATTTCCATCACGTCCAGCGCGCGACCGTCGGTGATTTCCTTGACGCGGGAATCGTTGTCATCGAAATCCACCTTCGGTCCGCCAGTGCAATTAAGGCATTTGGCGAAGATGCGCGCGATGGTGGTCTTGCCCGTGCCGCGCGGCCCGCAGAAGAGATAGGCGTGGGCGATACGGTTCTGCGCGATGGCGTTGCTGAGCGTGTCGGTGACGTGCTCCTGCCCGACGACGTCGGCAAAACGTTGCGGGCGATATTTGCGGGCGATGACCTGGTAGGACACGGGCGGATTTGTGATTTACAATTGATGATTTACGATTGCCAAACAATGGCCGCGGGCGATGCAATCATCAATCCCAAATCATAAATCAAAAATGGAGAATGCCAGGGTGACCACGGCAGATACGGAGCAAACTACCGTTGCTGCCTTCCGGCCCTGGCGGGGTTCGTAAGTCCACATTCCATGGGCCCTGGCAACAAAACTGTGGAGAACGATCGCGGCGTCTTCAAGCTAAATCCCAGCGTCCCGCCTCTCAAGAGGCAGCCAACTCAATCGCGCCCGGCGCCGCACGCGGGGCGATTCAACCAACCGTCACCACTATTTCTTCTCTTCCTTCTTGGCGCCGCATTTCTCGCAGGTCTTGGCTTCGCCCTTATCGGCGACCTTCTTGGCCGTGTCTTTGCAGCATTGATCAACGACGCATTTCGCGCAGGCCTTGCCGGCTTTCACGTTGTCTTCAGTCTTTTTGCAACACTCTCCGGCGAACGCGTTTGAGGCGAGCGAGAGGAGGGCGGTCATCAACGTCAATCCAACCCAACGATTTAATGTTTTCATAGTTTTTCCTTTGGTGGGGAACCAAGGAAACCAATAACACGCGGCGACCCGATCTGCAAAGGTAGGTATTATACTGTGGTAACCGGAGTTGATGGGTCGGGCCCGCGGCGACCCGACTCGCCTCGCAGCGCGTGACGAACCACCTCAATCGCTGAAACTACGCACAGCCAATCTGGATGGCCCCATTGGGGGCAAAAATAATAGCCCGGGAGTAAATCTGCAACGCAGATGCCACCCCGGGTATCGAGTCCCAAAAGAGTTCTCCTTCCCATTTGATGGGAGAAGGTGGCACGCAGTGACGGATGAGGGGTGACGAATGAAGCGGCCGATCCCGCCTATCAGGACCGTTTCTACCAAGCTCAGCGCCATGTTGGTCAGGCTCGCCATCTCGTAGTGGACGACAAACGGAAAGTCGCGTACCACCTGACGGTATGACGCCGGGCAAATCAGCCGTTCTCAATTTCAACCTGCTCTGGGAATATTTTGCGCAGATTGCGGCGCGAACGATTTGCCGGCGGCGATCGGAGCGATTGTTTGCTCTGGTCTCGCTATTGGCAATATTTCCGATGCTTTCGCCTCTGTCGGCTGCCGAGGTTCAGAAGGCCAAGCCCAATCGGCTATCGCCCGTCTTGGAACATCGCAAAGGGGAGCGGTTCTTTCGAAGCGATGGCGTGCCGGCCTTTGTGCTGGGGCGTAATCCGGTAGGGGTCAGTGCCGAGGCTTTCGCAGGACATTTCCAAAAAGTGGCCGCGGCTGGGGAGCGGTTCATGCGGATTCATTTCACCTACAGTCCGGCCGAGGAAAAAGCCGGCGAGATTCATCCGGACATGCTCGCGATGTGGGACGCCGTGCTGGATGCCGCGGAGAAGAAAAACCTGGCCGTGCTGCCAGTGTTCGGTATCTGGTCGGATTGGAACGATGGCAGCAACGGGGAAACCTGGCATCTGTGGGAACGGAATCCGTTCAATGCGGTCCTGAAAGGTCCGGCGTCCCGGCCCGGAGAATTGTTGGATGACACGGTGTGCCGCAAACTCTGGTTCCAACGACTGGAGACGCTGGTGAAAAGCTGGTCACCCCGGCGAAGCATTGTCGGCTGGGAGATTTTCTCCGAGGTCGATCTCATCACTGGCGCGACGGAGGCCAAGGCGGTCGAGTTTACCACGCGCGCCGCCGCGGTGGTCCGGGCGGCAGACTCCGCCCATCGGCCGACGACGATTTCGCTATCCGGGGTCAAAGACTGGCCCAAACTCTTGAAGAGCGACGCGGTGCAGATTGTGTCCGTGCATCCTTACGCCGCGCATCCTTTCGGTGGTAACCTGGATGAATTGATCATCAAATCAGTGCGCGAGCGGCTGAAGGCCTACGGTAAACCGGTGTTGATTGGCGAATGTGGTCTGGATTGGGCGCCGCCGCGGGGAACGCTGGATGTCGCCCCCGGCGCCGAGGTGGGAATTAGTCATGCCATCTGGGCTTCGGTGGTGTCGGGTGCAATGACGGGGCGGATGCTCTGGTGGCAGGATGGCTGGGATCAATTCGAGAAGGCTGACGTGGCGCGACATTACGAGCAGGCTGCCGCACCCGCAGCGGCGTTCGTCAAAGGAATTGATTTCACCCGATTCGCGCCGGTCGAGTGCGCCGCCCCGGGTTTGATGGGAGCCATGCTGGGCAACGATCATCAACTGATTGGTTGGTTTCGGGATGCGCGTTGCGTTCCGCCTCAATGGGAGTTGAACGAAGTGAACGGTCGGGAAGTGACGCTGGGCGGACGCGTGGGGATATGGCAGGTGGAGTTTGTTGATACCATGACCGGCCGGGTCATCAAGATGAGCACGGTGGCAGCGAAGAAAATGCAGTTGAAGATTTCGTTGCCGAGTTTCCAAGGCTCGATTGCGCTGAGGCTGACCGCGGCAAGCAAGTGACCTGCCGCGTGATGGGTATCTCTGCCAACCGGGTGTCGCGGCTTTCAGCCGAAAGCCGGTAATTAAGTTTGCGAGGATTTGCGGCGCTCTGCTGAGCCACTGTTACGCCGAATTGGGTTAGCTGGCCATGTGCGTCCTGCCAGTACCTTGGTGGCAATTGTGGCTGCGCTCACAGTGCATTGGAAGGTAGCTGTTGAAGGAGCGCTGATTCTACGTCTCACTGTTGCATCCCTTTTCCCGATCGCGGAGCGGAGGAACGTCTGTGACGCGCACAGATTAGGGGTGAACGGAGTTTGGTCTTGCTGATGCGCAGGCGCTTGCTCATGTTCCGCGGCGTTCTCGTGTCCCAACCACCTCCGCCAACTGCCGCGCGCACCGTCAAACCGGGATTGCTTCCCGCGCTGGGCTTGTTCTCCACCATCATGCTAGTGATCGGCGGCGTGATTGGTTCGGGCATCTTTCGCAAGCCGGGCGTGATGGCGGGCCAACTGGGTTCGCCCGAACTGCTTCTGCTGGTGTGGGTGCTCGCGGGCGTCATCACGCTCTTCGGCGCACTAACGAACGCGGAGATTGCGAGTCTCATTCCCGAGACGGGCGGGCAGTATGTTTACTTCGAGCGGATGTATGGTCCGTTTTTCGCGTTTCTCTATGGGTGGGCGATCTTTGCCATCATCCAGTGCGGCAGCATTGCGGCGGTGGCGTATGTGTTTGCCGAGTATGCGACGCAGTTTGTGAAGCTGCCGGGGCTCGGACCGAAGCTGGCGGGGTGGCACTTCCATGTGTGGGGTATTGGCGACGTCGCACCGTTTGCCGAAGCGGGAACGAAAGGGCTCGCGGCGATTTTGATCATCGCCCTGACAGCGGTGAATTACGTCGGGGTGAGATTTGGCGGGATCGTGCAGAACATTTTCACGGTGGCGAAGGTGGGCGCGATGTTGCTGCTGGTGTTGGGGGCGTTCCTGTTGCCGACGGGCGGTAGCGTCACGCATTTCGCCGTGGATAATCCGGCGGTGCAACTGGGTGGGCTCGCGTTATTCGCGGCCGTCGCAGCGGCGCTGCAAGGCGCGTTCTGGTCGTACGACGGCTGGAACAAGATCACTTACATAGCTGGCGAAGTGAAACAGCCGCAGCGGACAATCCCGCTGGGGTTGCTCTGGGGCATGCTGGCGGTGACGGCGATTTATCTGTTGATGAACGTGGCGTATCTGTGGGTGCTGCCAATGGAGGAAATGGCGAAGTCAAAACTGGTGGCGGCGGACGTAGCGGAGAAGATCTTCACCGGCGGCGGACGGTGGGTGGCTGCGTTGGTGATGATCTCGACGTTCGGCACGACGAGCGCGATCATCCTGGCAACGGCGCGCGTGTATTTTTCGATGGCGCAGTCCGGCGCCGCGCCGCGCCCCCTCGGGCGAGTGCATCCGCGCTTTCACACGCCCGCCGCGTCGCTCGTGGTGCAGGGGGTGTGGAGCGTGTTGCTGCTTTTCAGCGGGACGTTCGACATGTTGACGGACACGTTGATCTTCGTGACGTGGATTTTTTACGCGGCCGGGGCGTACGGGATTTTTGTGTTGCGAAAGAAGCTGCCGGATGCGCCGCGGTCGTATCGCGTGCCGGGCTATCCGCTCGTGCCCGTTGTGTTCATTCTATTCGCGCTGACGTTTCTGGTGCTGACCGCATACAACGACGTGGTGACCTATCGGGCGGCAGTGGCAGCAGGGAAGCCGGCGATGATCAATGCGATATTCGGAGTGGCCCTGGTGTTGGTGGGTGCGCCGATTTATCTCTTGTATCGTCGCCGAGGGTGAGCCAGTCACCGAAGCGACGCGGGCGGGCGCTCGCCGCCGAAAGGAATGCGGGTGTATTTAGCGATCGCCTGCGAGCGCGAGTGCACGTGCAACTTTTCGTAGATGCGGCGGATGTAAGTATTCACCGTCGGCAGGCTGATGTTGAGAGCGTCGGCGATTTCCTTGTAGAGATACCCCCGGGCGAGCAGTTCGAGCACTTCACGTTCCCGGGGCGAAGGCGACGCCTCCTCGGTGGTGTTCGGCTGTTGCGGCTGGTGAAAGCATTGAACAACTTTGCGGGCGATATTGGCGGTCATTGGCGAACCCCCCGCGTGCACCTCGCGGAATGCGGCGAGCAGATCGGCGCGCTGGGTTTGCTTCAGAAGATAGCCGGAAGCACCGGCTTGCAGTGCCTGGAAGATGTGGTCGGAATCCTCATAGACCGTCAGCATGACGAACTGCGACTGCGGCAGCAGTGGCTTCAAGCGGCGCACGCATTCCGGACCATGCATGCCCGGGAGGTTGATGTCCATGAGCACGACGTCAGGCTTGAGTTCGCTGACGATGGGCAGGGCGTCCTCGCCCGAACCATGATTGCTCACGCACTTGAAGCCTTCTGCGCGGTTGATCCAATCAACCAGGATTTCCCGGGCCTTGGGATCGTCTTCGACGATGGAAACTTTGATTGCCACTGCCTTACCCATATCATTTATCCGGGCGGCGGGGATGTAATGAGTTCACACGACAACGTGACAGCATAACGCGGCGGGTTCAAACGAATTTCGCCCGATCGAAGGCCGCGGGGAATGGGACGAATAATTCAACGCGCGTGCCTTCGCCGGGCGCGGTGCGGATTTCGACGCGCCCGCCGATTTGTTCGAGCCGGCGGCGAACGCCAGCAATACCGTATCCTGACACCACGCGCGCACCGTTGGGGGCGGGGGATTGGCGCGGGACGAAGCCGCCGCCGTTGTCAACGACCTCGAGCCGCAGGCCGTTGCCCGGCAGTTCAAGTTTCACGCGGACTTCCGTGGCGCCGGAATGTTTTACCGCGTTGTTTAATGTCTCCTTGAAGGCGAGGAACAGGTTGTGGCGCACTTCAGAGCGAACACTGAGTTCGGGCATCTGGAGTGGCGCGTCGAGGCGGCAGCGAATTTGGGCCGCGCTCAGGAAGTCATGGGCGAAACGCGCAATGTAATTCGCGAGGCTTTCCAGCGTGTCGTGGCGCGGATTGACTGCCCAAACGATTTCATCCATGGCGCGGGTGAGTTCGCGGGCGGTCTCGTAGATCTGGTTGAGATTCTTGGTCGCGCGGGGCGGGTCATTCAAGTCGCCGGCGGCGGACTGGCTCAACATACCGATGCGCGTGAGACTCGCGCCCAGATCGTCGTGGATATCCTGCGCGATGCGGGCGCGCTCCCGCTCCAATTCGCGTTCGCGAGCGATGCGTTCCAGTTTGAGGCGCAGCCGCCGGCGGGATTCAACAACGACGGTGAAAATAATGAGACCAGCACTACCGACCGTGAGTGCCACCCGGAACGACATTGTCTGCCAGAAGTGCGGCAGTACGACGATGGCGAGAGAGTCGCCGGCTTCGTTCCACAAGCCATCGCTGTTGCAGGCGGTGACCTGGAACTTGTACTCGCCGGGCGGCAAGAAGCTGTAAGTGACAGTCCGCCCAGTGCTGGGCCGGCGCCAATCGGGGTCCTGGCCCTGTAACCAATATTTGAATTGCACCCGTTCAGGCGAGGTGTAGCTCAAGCCGGTGAACTGCACTTCCAGCTGGCGCGGTCCGGGATTCAACACCACGCGGCCGCGGGCAGTGTTGGGATTAATCGGGCCACCGGCGGGCGCGGAGGGGGCAGAAATGAACGGCAGACTTTTCCCATCCACAAGGACGTCCTCAATCCACACGTGTGGCCGGACGGGATTTGGCAGCGCAGATTGGGGCGCAACGACAGCAATGCCGCGGGCCGTCGAGAACCAAAGCCGTCCATCCGGAGCGCGAAAACCCGAAGGGGTAAAGCCGCCTGTGCCGGCAAGTGTGGTCATACCCTCGGATTTACCGTAAGCGAGTATTTGCAAAGTCGACACCTGACCATCGGCGCAGGCATTCAACTCATGTTTGCTCACGCGGAAGATGCCAACAGTGGAATTGAACCAGAGATTGCCGAGTTCATCATCCGCAATATGGTAAATGATGTCGCTAGGCAGGCCCTGCGCCGATGTGATGGAACGAAACACGCCATTCTTGAACCGACACAAGCCGGAACTCAGGGTGCCGATCCAAAGCGCCCCATCTGGTTCGCTGCGCAACGAAAGAATGTGATCACCGAGAAGTCCGTTGGTGACAGTATAGGTCGTGAATTGACCGTTCTTCCAGCGGCCAAGACCTGCCCCTTGGGTACCGAACCATAGTTCACCATTGATCCCCGCTTCGATCACCCGGACGTCGCCCGCTGCCGCGCCACCAAAGTGAGCAAATGATTCCACCTGATTGGTCCGGACGCGCGCCAGCCCGGAGCCGGTGCCGATCCACACGGTGCCGGCCGGAGATTCTTTAAACGCGGTCACCGGGTCCGCCGGTGCGATCAGGTGTGATTGCTGGACGAATTCGCTGTTCGTCAGTTGGAAAACCCCCATGCCCCAAGTGCCGGCCCAAATCTGCTGCTGGCTGTCCTCAAACACCGCCCAGACAAAGGGATTCGCTGGGTTGAAATGTGACCAGTCGCCATTCTGCAACCGATAAACGCCCGCGCCTTCGGTGGCGGCCCAGACGGCACCATCATGGGCCCGCGCAATTGAGAGTACCGGTCGTCCATGCCATTCGTCCGGCGGACTGTGCATCGTGACTTTGCGCTTACGCAACAGCGTCAGGCCGCCAGCAGTACCAACCCAGATGTTTTTTTCGCGATCTTCGATGAGCGCGCCGACCCAGTCGTGCGCGAGGCCGCGGGTGCGATTCAAATTGGACCAGCCGCTGGCAGGATCGTACACAAAGAGTCCGCGCTGAAGCGTGCCAACCAGCAGCCGGCCGGACGACGTTTCTAACATGGTCGTCACGGACGCGTCAGTCCAAGGAAACTCGCCCAAGTCAGCCAGCCATTTCGTGTCGTCCCACTTGCGCAGGCGTTCCTGACCAATGACCCACAATGAGCCATCCCGGGCGGCGAGGGCGCCGGCATAATAGGGATTGGTCACACTTTCATTGAAATCCATGATCGCATAGCCGGCCGAGGTGAAGCGGGCGATCACGCCGTTGCGCGAGACAAAGGCCCGGCGGCGGGTATCCACGGTGGCGCGGGGGTTTACAAATGGATCCTGGTTCATTACGGGAGGAGCTTCCACGATTCGTCCTCCCGCTAGGTGCAGGGCCGCCCCAGGTTGATTCAACACCCAGAGTTCGCCTTTTTCATCCACCACAAAATCCTTGATGGGCGCGCGCTTCCAGTTTGCCGGCATGGTCATGTGCGTGAAGCCGTTGTCGGAACTGCGGGATACTTCACCCGTGTCATGGCCAATCCATACGTCGCCGCGAGCGTCTTCGTACAAACAGGTAATGCGACTGTTGGCCATGCCTTTGGCATTGGAGGAATCGAACACTTTGAATCGAAGCCCATCGAACTGCACAATGCCATTGTAAGTGCCGGCCCAAAGGTAGCCGCGCCGGGTCTGGAGTAATGCCGTCACGGTGTTCTGCGGGAGACCGTCATCCGTGCGCCAGGTTTGAATGGCAAACTCTGTTGTGGGCCCGGGCGTGACCTGATCAACGGCTGGTTGCCCAAGAACGACTGAAGGCAAGACCAGCAGGCATGAGACCAGCCAAACCCATTGCGCGGTGCGATCCACAAGCGGACAATCCGCCAGCGGGGGCCAGTGAGCGGAAACGGTGGCGCGGGGGATCATCACAATGTCTGTTGTTATCCGATGCGTTACGCTCACGCAAGCTGCCAGCGGTAGGGTTGGGAAAGGATTCGAACAAATTCCCCGGCCGCGTCGCGTCGCAAATTCTCATGACAGCGGGCAGCGTTTCTCCGGGTTGTCTCCGCCTGGCCCAGCTGCTAACCTCATCCGCAAACCGCTATGAACACCCCCAATCGTTTCCATCGCATTCTCCGCACTGTCCTACCATTGCTGGCCTGTCTACTGGGCGTCGCAGCTTTGGCCGCCCCGGTTAAAGCCGGTTTGCAGCTGTACAGCTTACGGGATCAATTCGCCAAAGATGTACCGGGTACGCTCGACAAGGTGCGCGCCTTCGGATTCAAGCAAGTTGAACTGGCCGGCACCTACGGGATGACGCCGGAAAAATTCAAAGCGGAACTCGAGGCCCGCCAGCTTCAAGCGGTGGCCGGGCATTTTCCATTCAGCCGTTATCGCAACGACGCGGAAGGCATCGCGCGCGAGGCCAAGGCGCTGGGCTTGGAATATGTTGGCTGCGCATGGATTGACCACAAGGGAGCATTTGATGAAAAGGCCTGCCGGGATGCGATCACAGTGTTCAACCAGGCCGGGGAGGCGCTCGCGAAGCATGGCTTGAAGTTTTACTATCACATTCATGGCTATGAGTTCGCACCGCACGCAAAGGGAACCCTTTTCGACCTGCTGGTCGCGGAAACAAATCCCAAGTTTGTGAGTTTCCAGATGGACGTGTTCTGGGCCGTGCATGGTGGCCAGGACCCGGTCAAATTGTTCGAAGCATATCCGGGCCGGTGGTCATTGACGCACCTGAAGGGCATGAAAGACAGCACGCCGACGGGTTTGTTTACCGGGCACTCGGACGTGTCCAACTGTGTCCCGCTTGGCACAGGCAAGATTGATTACGGTCCGGTCCTCAAGGCCGCCGCCAAAGCCGGAGTGAAATACCATTTCATCGAGGACGAATCTCCACTCGTCGAGCAACAAATCCCGGTGAGCTTGAAGTATCTCGAATCTGTGAAGTGAAGCCGTGCGGCGTGGCGGGGCGGCATTGTCCCCAGTTTTGACGACATGTCCGGCGGCGTGGCCACGACTAGCTTTTTGGCGAACCACATGAAACCCCTGCGCCATCGATCGGCGTTTACGCTGATCGAACTTCTGGTTGTTATCGCGATCATCGCCATCTTGGCGGCCATGTTGCTGCCGGCGCTGGCGAAAGCGAAAGCGCGCGCCCACCGGACACAGTGCATGTCGAACATGAAACAGCTTGGGCTGGCGATCGGCATGTTCGTTAATGACAATAACGACATGTATCCACCCGCGGCGTACGCCAGCGGGAATTATTTATACCAGTTGAGTTGGGATGACTACATTCACAAGTACATTGGTGGAACGGCGAGCGAGGGGGATCTCGTGGTGGGAGCGATGGGGGCCGTCAGCGGCCAGCCCGAACGCACGCCCAAGGTGTTGCGCTGCCCGGCGGACAAAATCGAGTTTCCGAAATCCGAGGCGTGGCTCAATGCCTTTGCCGCGCGGCGTTCGTATTCGATGAACTGGGCGGGACCTTATTGGGTGCTGCCCACGGCGAACGCGGCCTTGCCGACGGCCAATGTGAAGGGAGTGGGCATCTACTACGACCTGCGCGGTTCGGCGCCGAGTACCTACAGTTGGGAGCCGCGCGGTTTCAAAGTTGCCGCCGTACAGGACCAGAGCGGCACAATTCTGCTGGCGGAACTGGCCAACGGCCGCAACATGGCGGGTAATGATTGGCCATCATTTTGTGCCGGCCCCGGCCCCAGTGTGCCGGCAGGGGTGACCGAAGATTGTGTGCAAACCACGACGACGGCGAATGTCAGCGCCACGGCGCACACGTATGGGATGCTTTCTTATGGCCTCCATAACCGGAGGTTCAATTACCTGTTTCACGACGGCCACGTCGGTTTGCACCGCACGCAGGAAACGATCGGGACGGGAACAACCGTCGATCCGCGGGGCATGTGGACGATGGCGGCAGACTAGAGCGGTTTCAGAAAAACTGTAGCCGCCGAAGTGATGAGGCGGTTCACTTTACCTAGCGAATTTGCATCCGCCTCCTCACGTCGGCGGCTACGGTAAAACTTGAAATGCTCTAGTCGTCCCCAAGACGCTTACGGCCGCGCAATTGCGGGCGTATTGGTTGGCGTACTTGCACGGGAGGATTCGAGCGCGGGCATCCGTTCCAACAAGGATTGGTACCGCGCTGCAAACTCGCCACCAGCCGCGGCGCCCGCCCGCAATATCACTTTCGCCTTGTCCGGCTGTCCAATCGTCAGATACGAAACCATGAGCGTCTGATCAACCGCCAGGCGGTCAATGCCGGTGCATTTCTTTCGACTCAGTTCCAAAAACGGCACCGCTTCGGCAAATTCACCGCGCAAGATATGGAGCAACCCCGTGTAACGCTCAATGAAGTCATTCCCGGCCGTAAAATGGTGCGCCAGAAAGTGACCCTGCTGGATGGCTCGAGCGGCCAGCTGCCGGTCCGCGGCATCCAGCGAACCATTCAATTTTTGCCGGCAGAGCAGGAGGAAATAGCTGTATTCGAGTTGCCAGGAGGTGTAATCCGGGACCTCGCGGCGCGCGATGGCGAAGAGTTCGAGCGCCTCCTTGTATTGGTTCTGCTTTAGCTTGAGTTGCGCCACCGCGGCAGTGATGGGGCAGCGCGAGCCGGCGAAGGGGCGGGTGGCTTCCCATTCTTTCATCACCGCGCGCACCTCGGCCGACATTTGATTCTCAATACCCGTGGCGAGGGCGTCGCTCCGCGTGAAGGCCCCCGGGTTGTTGGCCCGCATGAACGGGGCGCTAAACAGCTTCCTCATGCCGTGCGCGACGCGAAAGCGGTCATAAATGTTTTCTCCCAGCCGATGGGCATAATTGGTCCACGGGGGCAGCTGTGCGATGGCCCCCGTCAAAACGCCAGGTGAGCCGGGGAGGTTAGTCAGACTGTGCACGATGCACTCCGCAATGAGCGCCTGGCCACGCAGCGTTGGGTGAACGTGGTCGTCCATCAGGTCCCACCCGATTGCTCCGCCCGGACTTGTCGCGCGAAATGCCGTCAACAAATCACAAACCGGGGCTTCGCGTTCCCGCGCCGCGCGGAGGATGGCTTCCTGGGAAAGCGAGGGCGGACGCCACGGCATTGAATCCAGATCCTGCGCCTTCACAAATTCGCTGAGCGCCGCTTGATGCTGGCCTTGGGAAAACCGGGTTCGACCGAGCAGGTGATGGGCGCGGGCGTGATCGGGATACAACGTGATGAGCTGTTGCAGCGTGGCCACCGTCGCTTCCGGATTTTTCTGCCAGCCGTTTTCAGCGTCAGACAGGAGCGACTTGATCTTGTCTTGGGTCTCGGCGGGTAAGGCCTCCAGTTTTTCGGCCCCGATCGGCGCCAGATCGCGTTCGTTCGCCGGCAGGGTGCAGACGAGCGCCGGCACTTTGCGCGACCGGCAGTTTTCGAGCATCTCCGCAATGTTGTGGTAGAGGTTGTTGGCCGCGGCGTTCCGCCGCCAGTCTTTGGCGGCGATATGGGTTTGCGCCATCATGGACTCCATCAACGTCCGATCCAGATCCGGCTGCTCGGAACTCATGAATTGAGCCAACGCTTGCACGATGGCTAGGGAATGGAAGAAGCGATTGACCTTGAGCATCCAGGGTTTGCTGCCGGCGCGACCCGTGGAAGCGACGCCATAAGTGCCGAAGAATTCGTTGTTGCCGGTGTAAATCACCACCAAGTCGGGCTGAAAGGCCAATGCCTCCTTGAGAATTCCCAGCACCGGAAAGCTCGCGACCGCCGTGGTGCCGAGGTTGATGACTTCCACCTGGCGCTCTGGCCAAAGATCCTGAAGCATCAGTTGGAGGAACGCGGAGGAGGCAAGTTGCCGCGGCTGGGGATATCCCTGAACTGCCGATTCGCCCACGAGAAAGATGCGAAACGTGTTGGTGGGCTTTGGATCAAGAAAGGTTTGTTGTTCGGTTGAGCCCATGCGCTGCCGGTTGGCGAAGAACCAGGACACAGCGCCGCCCTGTTCAGCTACGACGAGCTCTCCACCTTCTATTTTTCCGACCTTGCGCAGCATTTGGGGATTACCGCCGTATCCGTAGTACCGTAGGGCAAGCTCGGCAATGCCAAGAAGCGCAACCGGCAGGCTCAGGGCGATCAAGCGAAACGCCCACAGCTTGCGCCGGGAGAGAGGCTGGCGCGGCGGAGCGTGCTTCAACTGTTTTTTCTTGTTGGCCATCGACAAGGGCAGGTGCGTTGCGCCAGCATGGAACTGAACTAACTGGAGTTCAAGACTTCGGAAGGCGAGTCGGCGACTGATACGGGTGAAACTCGCGTCGGACCGGCTAATGGTGCGGGTTTTGGCCATGTAATCTCTTTTGACGACATGCGAGGACCGGGGCCGCTGCTAGTGTGCATTCAGCAAGTTCCCCAAAGCATGTTGACCGTTTATTCAGCTGAGTCCCGCTCACGCGGGTTGACTTTTCGACGCGCCGTCTGTTTGAGTCGGTGGTGCGTGGAAGCCTACGATTGCTGAGTAATTATGAAAAATTCGTCGGAGTAAAACCAACCCCCCCAAAACCAACCAAAGTCAAAGTCTATGATTCGTTTCAAAAAAATCCCCAAGCTGTTGCAGGCCGCATTATGCAGCTTCGTGCTGACCGGTTCCGCCGGTTATGGATTGGCCCAAGGTGTCAATGACCATGTGATCAACCAGTTTGATAGCGACGTCGCCGCCTGGGCGATGAATTACGGCAATGCCACGAATGCCACCCTCGTATGGGATAACACGGAAAATCACGGTCCTGGCGCTGGCACTGGCGCCATGAAGGTCACGATTGATTTCAACCTTTGCACCGCAAACATCCAGCGCGACTTTGAATCGGGCCTCCTGGCCAGCGCCCTCGATTTGACGACTTTCTCGAAGCTCCATTTTAGCGTCAAAGTCGATCCCACCTCCTCGCGGCTGTCCGACTGGGGCGGGGGGGCCTTTGGCAACATGCGCTTTCACATTCGCAAGTCGGATTGGAGCGGCGATGTCAATATTGGCGCCGACGACGCTACGAGTCAGCAATGGGTCGGTGCGGATGCCTACGGTACGTGGAGGGATTACACCTTGAATATTGACCAGACCGTGAACCTCACCACCAAAGTGGCCACCCAGATACTGGGAATAGATATCTGGTCCGGATGGGGGTCCTGTGCGGCCCCAATCGGGCACACCAATACCGTGACGTTCTGGATGGATAATATCTGGTTGGAGAAAATCACCAATTCCGCCCCACCTCCGCCTCCCACCCTCGGCTTGAAGAAAGCCGGCAAACCGGGTCTGCAGGTCACCATGGATGGTTCTGACCAATGGCAGCGCGACGCGCTCGTTACCCCGATCACCACGAACTGCTTCTGGGCGGGCAATGGTGCGACTCCCGTCACATATTCCTTCACGATCTCGGATTTCCCTTCCGCCACTCAGCACCCGGATTTCGAAGCGCATATGTTCATCGTCAACGGGTCCACCACATCGGCTGGCGACCAGACCTATGGCGGCTGCGATTGGAATGCGGCCGATCTCGTGCGCATGCAAATCACCGCCCAGACGAATGGCTCAATAATTACTCACTTCTCGTGGAAGACCAATAAGCCAAACGCCAACCCGTTTGAGGATGCTACTCATAACCCCGGTTGGCTCACGAATTCGACTGCGATTGGTACTTGGTCGTTGACGTTCTTGCACGATACCAATGTGACGATGAGTGGTCCCGGCGGGATCTCAACGAACTTCACCATTCCAATTGAGGCGGTGCAGAATAATTTCTCGCCGGCGAATTCATTCATCCAGTTCGGATTTCACAAGAATGACAATGAGAATAACGGCCATAATAACGGGGTTCATGGCACCTTCAGCCGGGTGAGGAAGACCGGCGGCGAGGCGGAGTTTGATGAGACGTTCGCCGGGCCCACGCTGACTAATGTCTATGCTTGGAGGCGGACCTCCGCCAGCTCGGTTCAGTTCCTGCCACCTGACACCGCTTGGGACCTCAGTTGGACTTCACCGGCCACCGGATTCACTCCGCAAGTTTCACCCGGAATCTCTGGCCCATGGTCTGACTTGGTGACCATCAGCACCTACCAAAGTGGCCCCATCAATCATGCGTTGATCTCGTCGAACGCGGTGGCGGCAGGGAATATGACCCTGTTCCGTTTGATCAAGCGGCCGTTCACCAAGCTGCAGGTGTTGCTGCCGGGTGAAACTGCGGCCCCGGGCACCGTCTCCGGCAAGACCGGCAGTCCGACGCCGCAAACTGCCGGCGTGCCGTTCAGTATCACGGTCAATGCTTGCGATGCCGTGTGGAACGTCGTGAGTTCCTCCGATACCGTCGCCATTACCAGCAATGAAACCGGGGCCGGACTCCCGGCGGATGCACCGCTATCACTGGGCACCGCGACGTTCTTCGTTACATTGAACAATAGTGGTAGTTGGACCATCACAGCCAGCGACGTGACCGACAACACTAAGACGCCAGGTACGAGCAGCTCGGTCACCGTGCCGTAATCACCTGATCCCAATTCAAAGCGCCGACCGTCAAGGTCGGCGCTTTCTATATTTGTGGACGGTCAACGGCCGCCGTGCAGCTGTTGCACATATTTCCGCGCCGTCGCATTCGTGGGCGAGCGCCTTAGGACTTCTTCAAACTGCTCCAACGCTGCGGCGGGATTCTGGCGCATCAGGGCAATGCCCAGGTTCACGCGCGCCTCCAGCAGATCCGGCTTGAGCCGCACCGCTTCCCGAAATTGTTCCGTCGCTGCCGCAATCTGTCCGCGCCGGCCAAGCACCAGTCCGTGCAGCAAATGCGCCTCGGCAAACTCCGGCGCGAGCCGCACGGCTGCGGCCGAATGTTGCTCCGCTTCGGTCAGCCGGTTCAGCGCGGCGAAGTTTTGTCCGGCGCCGACATGCAATTGCGCGTCAGGCGGCCCTACCGCGAGCGCCTTGGCGTAACATTCGGCTGCCGACTCGGACCAGCCGCGCTGCTGGCAGAATCCCGCCAGTTCGATCAAGCCTTCCAGATTCAGTCCCGGATTAGCGCGGGCGCGTTCGAAACACTGCGCCGCCTCGGTTGCGTTGCCCATCTGCTCATGTAACTGGCCGTAATGCAGCCAGGCGAGTCCCAGCTGCGGGCGCTCCGTGACAACCCGCTGAAATTCCCGGCGCGCCTCGATGTGTTGGCCGGCGGCAGCGAGACACTGCGCCAGAATTTCCCGGGTAGTGACGTCATGCGGGTTCAATGCGACGGAGCGTTGAATGGCCGCGGCGGCCTCAGGGAAGAACTGCCGGCGTGCTTGGATCAATCCTAATTCCAACCAGCCGTCGGCATCATTCGGCATCAATTCGACTGCTCGGGTCGCTGCCGCTGCCGCGCCCGATAGATCTCCCTGCGCCTTCTCGATGGCCGCGAGTTGCCGCAGCAGTGGCGGATCATCGGGCATCAACGCCAGCGCGGCCTTACAGGTCTGCAGCGCGTTGCTCAGGTTGGCCGGTTGAGTCGCAGTGGACAACGTCGCCAGCGTGGATTGCACTTGCGACATCTGAGCCGCATGATTGAACCGGCCCGTGAACGGGGGGCGGCCTAGGCGCGGCAAGATTCCCTTCCACCCGGCCAATCGTGACCACTCCGACCAGCCCAGTCGCCGCTTGCAATCGTCCACGGATGGCCACTCCGCCAACTTCGCTTCTTGGTTGCCCCACCGTTCGCGAAGCAAGCTCTCGACCTGCTCGCCAATCACCCGCGCCAACAACCAGTTGCCTTCAAAAGTCAGATGCACATGTTCGTAGAACAACTCTTCGCCGGGCGATTGCGTGGTGCTGTGTCTGCCGAAAGCTACTTCTGCATCAGCAAGCAAAACCCCGGGAGACGCGCGATTTGTTGTGGCGCGCCGGACGATTTCGTTGAGCCGACGGTCGCATCGGAAGCGCAACGTGTCGAAATCCCGCGCCGCTTGAAAATGCTCGCGGGCCTCCGGCAGTTTTCCCAGCGCTTCCGCACATTGGCCTTGCCGAAAGCGAAGTTCGGCGAAGGTGTCATCCAGGCTGGCTGCATTGGAGAAATGTTCCGCGGCATTTGCCAGCCGGCCGGCTTCCTGTTCTTTGACGCCAAGTTGATACGCTTCGTTCCACTTGGCCAACGGGTCGCCAGATAATCCCGCGCGAAGCGAGGACGCGAACGGAGCACAATTCTGCAAATTAACTGCCACAGTGCTGACCACAACACCAACGCCAGCGCGTTGCCCGGCGCGTAGGATGTCTGCCAGATTTCGTTTAAAATGCTGATAGACTCCTGGCATCCGCGAATCAGCGGCGTGCACCTGTTGTTCGAGAAACATTTCCATGCCGCCCCACTCGGTCATTTTCGCCGGCGAATCTTGCGCGTGCTTGATCAGAGCGTCCAAAAGCTGGCCCGTGCGCAACGATTTCAGCGCCAGCGTAGCGCGGATGAAAGACAGGGGAGGTGATTGCGCCCCGAACACCGTGCCGGCGCCGAAGGGGCCAACCACCTCGTTATTGCCCATGTAGACGACCCAAATGTCGCCGTCGGCGCGCGCGCAATCGCGGGCGATGGGCAGAACACTGTGCGAGTTGATGGCCGTCATCGCCGTGTTGATCACCTCGAAGCGAGTTCCCGGATGACGCAGGCTCAGTTGCGCTTCAAGCAGGCGCGTCAACCCAAAGTTGGGATCAGGATCACCCTTGGCCGCTGATTCACCGAACACAAAAATACGGATGGTGTTTTCCGGTTTCGATCGGGCAATGGAAAACGGGTGCGGCAACCGCGCCATTTCGGGGCCAAAAAAACGCCAGCCGAACTGATTGTTGGGCTCGAACAGTAACTTGTCGCCCCGCGCGACCGGTAACAGGAAGGCCGTGGGGTAACCGTAACCGCCAAGGCGCAACCCGGACTCAAGCACGCCAAGGAACAGCAGCGGTCCACCAACGCAGGCGAGCAGCCGAAAGCACCATAGTTTCCAGTGACGACCACGGCCCACCGTGGCTGGACCAGCCGGGGATTTCTTGGAGCCGCGTTTGTTCATGGCGGCGGCAAGTTTGGGCCGGGAGCGGCGCGGCTGCCGGTGTTTTCCCGCAATGATCTTACAAACTTGAGCGCAACCGGGTTGGTCGGACTACGCGCCAGCACGTCATCGAACATGGCCAACGCCTCGGCGTTGAGCTTTAGCTCGGCAAGTGTTACCCCAAGATTAATTCGTGCCTCCAACGAATCCGGCCGGAGCTGAAGCGCCTCCGCGAATTGCGCGCGGGCGGCTTCGGGTTGTCCCCGGCGCAGCAACACGATGCCATGCAGCAGATGCGCTTCGGCAAACTTCGGCGACAAACGCACCGCCGCTGCTGAATAAACCTCGGCGTCCACGTAGCGTCCGAGCGACGCCAGATTGTGGCCCGCGCTGAGTTGCAGGCGGGCATCCGCAGGATCAATCCGGCAGGCGTCCTTGAAAACCTCCGCTGCCGCCGCAAAGTCGCCGCGGTTTTGGAAAAACCCGCCCAGCTCAACCAGCTCCGGGAGTCGCTGGCTGCGGTTCGTCAGGGCTTGATGGAAATAAGCATCCGCGTCCGCTTGGCGCCCGAGCTTCTCGAGGAGCGTGCCCATCTGGAGCAACGCGGGAACGGAGTGAGGTTTCCGCTTCAACACCCTTTGATACTCCGCCAGCGCCTCGTCGTGTTTGCCGAGACTGGCGAGGGCGGCACCCAGATTGAGCATGGACTTGATGCCTTGCGGCCCGAGCCGGAAAGCGCGATGAAATGCAGCTGCCGCTTCGTCAAGCCGGCCCTGCTGCGCCAGTAGCGAACCCAGCTGTGACCAGCCTTCCTGATCGTTCGGCAGCAGTTCCACTTCGCGCCGCGCGGCGGCGGTCGCGCCCGGGAGGTCGCCGGCGGTGCGCTTGAGCAATGCCAACTGGGCGTGGAGCGGCGCATCGTCCGGGGTCATCCGCAATGCCGCTTCGCACAGGGCCACGGAATTGCTGAGTCGGGCGGGTTGCAGCACGGGTGCCAATTTTGCCAGCATGCTTTCCCAACGTTGCATCCGGGCTGCATGGCCGAGCTGGGCCGTAAAAGGGGGGTCATTGAGCGTGGTGATTATGGAATTAAGACCGCCGAGTCGACTCCACTCCGTGACTCCCAAGCGGCGGCCACATTCGGTCTCAGTGGCCCAGGCTTGATCGGTGCTCGAAGTGGCGACGACTTGCGGTGGTAGCGCTTTGCTCACTTGCTCGGCGATGATGTACGCGAGCCGGTAGTTTCCGGGCGGGGTGAGGTGAACATGTTCGTAAAAGAAATCATCGCCCGCCGGCGGCTTGGCGCTGGGTTCGGCAAAAGCCCGTTCGGCATCAGCCAGCAGAATTTTCGCGTGATTGGTCGCGGCCTCGCGAATCAACAGGTTGAGGTTGGCGTCGCAGCGGAAGCGCAGGGTGTCGAGGTCACGCGCCGCCGCGAACTGCCGCCGGGCTTCGGCATCGTCGCCCAGCGCCTGCGCGCACTGGCCTTGCCGGAATCGAAGTTCGGCAAACGTGTCGTCAATCTTCGCGGCGGCTTGAAACTGGTTTATTGCGGCTTGGAAGTTCCGTTCTTGGTGGGCTGCCGCCCCGGCTGTGTAATGCTGCCGCCACTGGGACTTTTCAGCGTCGGTGAGACCGGGGCGATGCGTCGAGCCAAACGGCGGGCTGTCCTGAAGATTAACGGCCATGGTGCTGAGCACGATGTGCGCGCCGCTGCGTTGCCCAGTGCGAATGATGTCGGACAGATTTTGCGCGAAGTGGTGATAAACGCCGCTCATGCGCGGATCATCGGCGCGGACTTGCTGATCGAGAAAAAGCGTCATGCCGCCCCATACCGATTCGTCAGCTGCGGGCCTGAATATCCCTCCCAAGAGCGAGTCCAGCAGTTGTCCGGTGCGAGTGGTTTTCAGCGCGAGGGTCGTGCGGATGACCGGCAGCGGCGGGGTTTGCGAACCGAAGACGGTGCCCGCGCCAAACGGGCCCACGACTTCGTTGTTGCCCATGTAAATCACCCAGATGTCGCCACCGGCGCTGGCACAATCCCGCGCGATGGGCAGAATGGTATGCGAGTTGATGGCCGTCATCGCGGTATTGACGACTTCAAACCGCGTGCCTGGATACTTGAGACTCAACAGCGTTTGCAGAAATCGCGACACGCCGAACTCCGGTTGCGGTTCGCCGCGGGCGGCGGATTCACCGAAGACGAAAATCCGAATCGTGTTCGAGCCCTTGACTTGGGGGATCGCAAACGGATACGGCCAGCGCGCGAGTTCGCGGCCGAAGAAACGCCAGCCGAACTGGTTGTTGGGAATGAACACCGCCTGCCCGTTCTGCGAGGCGCGCAACAGGAACTTGGTGGGATGCCCATACCCGGCCGCTCGCAGGGCCAATTCAACCAGCAGCGTGAACACCAACGGGGCACCGATCACTGCCAGCAGGCGAAATAGCCAGAGTCGTTGCCGTGAAAGCCTCGGGCTGGCTTGCTTCCGGCCGGGGCCTGGTTGCTGAGTGTTTTCTGATGGAGTCGGCGAGGCGCTTTGCTTCTTCTGGTGCTTACCCATGTGAACCGGGCTGTCTTAACATCCAATGAGGAGCATGGCCAGCGGCTTTTGGGCGGGGGCGGGGAAGGCGGTGAGTTGTGATGGAGGTTCATCCAAAACGGGCCATTTGACGGGCATTTTCCCACCATTGCGATTTGTAATCAATTTAGATGACGTGCTGGAAATGGGCGGGATGCTAATTTTTTCATGCAATTCAACAACACCGCCGACCCGCGCAAACATGCCCAACCAAGATCATTCTGACCGCCGAGGCCTGATGGCCAACCGCCGCCCGCCTGGTTTCACCTTGATAGAGCTGCTGGTCGTTATTGCCATCATCGCCATCCTGGCCGCGATGTTGTTGCCGGCGCTCGCGAAGGCCAAGACGAAGGCGCATGGGATCCACTGTATGAACAACACGCACCAGATCCTCGTTGCGTGGCAGATGTATGCGGGCGATCACAATGAGTATCTTCCGGCCAATGATTTTCCGTGGACGACAATGATCTCCTCGATTACTCCCATCGAGAACGCCGCTAACTGGGCGCCGGGGTCAATGATTACGGCCGACATCCAAAATGTCGTCTCGTTGAGAGACCAACGCATTTCCCAGCTCTACACGTTTCTAAAGACGGTTGATGTATTCAAATGCGCGGCCGACAAGACCAAGATGGTTCGGAGCATGTCCATGAATTCAGCGGTGGGCACTCGCTGGTATAGCGCGCCGCCCGGGGCGCGTAAAGGTGAGCTGGCACTCGGGGGAGGCTGGTTGCCCGGCAACGCCTACAACGACGCGCAGACCGCGTGGTTGACCTATCCTAAACTCACTTCCATCAACCGACCGGCGCCCGCCAACCTTTGGGTGTTAATGGACGAACACACCGACAGCATCAACGATTCATCAATGGCCACTCCCGCGGTACCGTATTACATGGTGGATTACCCGGCCAGCTACCACAACGGCGCCGGCGGAATTGCCTTCGCGGACGGGCACTCGGAAATTCACAAGTGGAAACACAACGATACCAAGCCGCCGGTGAGGGGTGTACCCAACAGCCTTAGTGCCAAGGCCAGTCCCAATAATCCTGACACCGTATGGCTGGCGGAGCGATCGTCTGCTTCCCGATGATCGCGGTTACTCCCGGCTGGTGATCCAGTGGATGGTTTTCTCGGCGAGGCGGTCGAAGGCGGTAACACAGAGTTCGAGGTGGTCCTCGCGCGTGTCTTCAATTTTATTGTGACTGATGCCGTGCAAGCTTTGCACGAACATCATTACGGTGGGGATGCCGGTTGCCGCAACCTCCGCCGCATCGTGCAGCGGGCCGCTCGGCAGACGATGTGATTGCCCGCAGGTTTCGCGGATGGCTTCGTCGCACAACGCAATCAGTTCGTCGTTGAACGGTCGCGGCGCGATCTGCCAGATGCGCTCCCAACTCACCTTGACGTTACCTTCCTTTGCGAACTGTTCGCTGGCGGTCCTGGCCTCAACGAGCATTGTTGCCAGTTGTGCCGCTTCGAGGTGGCGCTGATCCAGCGTAATGCGGCATTCCTCGACGACGCTGGTAACGATGCCGGGTTTGGTGGTGCACGAGCCGATGGTGCAGACGCCGTTACCACTGCGCTCGGCGATCTGGTAAATCTCCTGGCTCATTTTCGCCGCGGCCAAAAACGCATCGCGTCGGCGGTTCATTGGCGTGCTTCCGGAATGCGCGGCCTGGCCATGGAACGTGATCGCGTGACGCTCGACGCCGAAGGTGCCGAGTACCGCGCCCAGCGGCAGATCGAGATCAAGCAACACGGGGCCTTGCTCGATGTGCAACTCCAGATAGGCCGCCGCGCTCTGGAGTTCCAGACCGCTATCCTTCACGCGTTCAAAATCAATCCCGACGTTCTCCAGCGCGTCGGAAAGTTTGATTCCCTGTTTATCCACCAACCCGCGCGCCTCGTTCATATCGAGATTGCCGGAGCAAGCGGACGAGCCAAACAAACTTTTCCCAAATCGCGCGCCTTCTTCGTCCGCCCAGTCTACGAGTCGCACCGTGACCGGCGGTTTGCCGTGATACTGCGCATGGATGCGGCGGAGAACCTCGGCCCCGGCGAATACATTCAGACAGCCATCCAGCCACCCGCCGTTGGGCACGGAGTCAATGTGCCCGCCCATGAGCAACGAACGTTCGGATTTTCCGCGGAGGGTGAACCAAGTGTTGCCTGCGGCGTCGTTGTGAATCTCCAGCGGCAGCCCGGCGACCTGTGCGCGCAAGAACTCCCGGGCTTTGAGCCAGGTGGGTGTAAATGCCACGCGTTGAGCGCCGTTCTCGTCGCCCGTTAGTTTGCGGAGTTCCTTGAGTTCAGCGAGGGTGCGTTTGGGATTCAGCGGCGGGCTCATGGCGATGGGCGAAGTCCGGTCGAACTGGCGCGACGCTAGCAATTGCCCGCCGGTGAAACAATGTCTTTCACGAACGCGGCAAATCAGCCGAAAGCGGTGGTCCGCACGTACGTCCGGCGGAACTCCAAGAGCTTTATCAGCAGCCGATTCTAATTTGCGCTATCTCCGAAGCACTTGGTGATGAATAAATCCAGGGCGCGGCTCGTTGGAATCCTGTTTCACGGCGTCGGCCTCTGAACCACCCCTTTTTGGGGCTAACAGAAGCCTTGATTCGAATCGGCGGTGGGTTCATTTTGAGTCCAGTCCTCGTTCGAGCCGTAGATTCAGCGACCGTTTGCGAGTTTATCTGGCCGGAACTGCTAAGAATTAAATGAATTGCGAAGTCTTGAACTTGTTTGGTTTGCGTCGCCACCTTATTGGGGCGGCGTTGGGGTTGGGAGTGAGCCTTGTTTCCGGGGTCGCCGCCAAGTCAGGTGATATTGAATACAACCGGGATGTCCGGCCGATCCTGGCGGAAAATTGCTTTCCTTGTCATGGCACGGATTCGGCCGCCCGCAAAGCCGGGCTGCGCTTGGATAGTTTTGCAGAAGCCACCATGGAGCGGGGCGGCGATCCGCGAGCGATCGTTCCCGGCAAGCCCGGACAAAGCGAAATCATCCGCCGGATTCTAGACGAGGGCGATGACATCATGCCCCCCGAAGGTTCGCACAAAGTGCTGACCAAGGAACAGAAGCGCATTCTCCAACGCTGGGTGGCCGATGGCGCCAAGTATCAACCGCACTGGGCCTTTGTGACTCCCGAGCGTCCGGCGTTGCCCAAGGTCAAAAACCAGAGGTGGGTTCGTAACCCAGTCGATCAATTTATCCTCGCCCGGCTGGAGGCGGAGAAACTCAAACCCGCGCCGGAGGCAGACCGTCGTATACTCGCCCGCCGGCTTTCCTTGGACTTAACCGGATTGCCGCCGGCGCCTGATTCCGTCGAGAATTTCGTCAATGATCCTGCGGGGGATGCGTACGAGCGGTATGTGGACCAGTTGATGGCCTCGCCGCACTGGGGGGAACATCGCGGGCGTTATTGGCTGGATGCCGCTCGATATGGAGACACGCACGGCATTCACATCGATAACTACCGGGAGATTTGGATCTACCGCGATCAGGTCATCAAGGCTTTCAATGCGAACCAACCGTTCGACCGGTTCACGATCGAGCAATTGGCCGGCGACATGTTGCCGGAGGCCACGCGGGAGCAGAAGATTGCCAGCGGCTTCAATCGGTGCAACATCACCACGAGCGAAGGCGGGGCGATTGATGAGGAGTATATCGTGTTATACGCGCGCGACCGCACTGAGACCACTTCGCAGGTCTGGTTGGGACTAACAGCGGGTTGCGCGGTATGTCACGATCACAAGTATGATCCGCTATCGCAGAAAGAGTTTTATGAGCTGACGGCGTTCTTCAACAACACGACCCAACGGGCCATGGATGGAAACGTGAAGGACACGCCGCCCGTGATCGTGGTGCCGACAGAAAAGGATGATGCCCGTTGGCGCGAGCTGGAGCGGGAGCTACCTGCAACGGAGCAAAGCATTGCCGCCCGCAAACAGGCCGCGCGGCACGACTACGAAGCGTGGTTGAAACAGCCGGATGTTTCCAAACTCGGCGATGCGCCGAGCAAGGGTTTGGTTTTCCACGCGCCACTGGATGAGGGCGTGACGAGCAACCTCAACTTTACCGTAGCGAGCGTAGCGCAGTCGGAAACGTTGGCGGTGGCCGCGGAGTCCCAGCCCGGCGTCATCGCGGCCGCGGCTTTTGTGACGCGGGGCGAGACCATGCCGACTTTAGCGGAGGTAGGCGACTTTGATCGGACGAACTCGTTCAGTTGGGCCGCGTGGGTGAAGTTGCCAGAAGGCGAGAACCGAACCGGCGCAATCTTCTCTCGAATGCCCGACAAGCAACCGCACACGGGCTGGGATTTCTGGATCGAAGGCAACAAGCCTGGATTCCATTTCGTCAGCGACTGGCCGGAAAGCGCCCTCAAAGTTGTCGGCAAAACCATGTTGCCGAAAGGCAAATGGGCTCATGTGACGATGACCTATGATGGTTCTTCGAAGGCGAACGGGGTGAAGATCTTTGTCAATGGCGAGTCACAGGAGGTCAGTCGCGACCGGGATTCGTTGAACGGCAGCACGCACTCGAGTTCGCCTTTTAAGATCGGCGGCCGGGACGGCGGCGGGCGGGTTTCTGAAGCTGGTTTGCAGGATGTGCGAATCTATGATCGCAAGTTGAGCGAACGGGACGTGCGGGAACTCAGCGCGATTCCACGTTTGAAATACTTCGCCGGCATTCCGGCGGAGCAACGCGGCACCAATGATGTGGAGGAGCTGTATCCAACGTGGCTGGCAAATCTGGATACTGACTACCTGCAACTCGTTTCCACGAAGAGCAAGCTGACCAAAGAGCAATCCACAATGCGCGCCCGGGCGACGGTGGCGCACATTATGAACGAACGGGATCAGGCGCCGGTGGCGTATTTGTTGAATCGCGGTGAATACGATCAGCGCCGCGACAAGGTGAGCGCCGGCACGCCGGCCGCGCTGCCGCCCATGCCGGGCGATCTGCCCCGCAACCGCTTGGGCTTTGCGCAATGGCTGTTGCGTCCCGAACAACCCCTCACGGCGCGGGTGACGGTGAAT
>Ga0315912_10000660_pt1 | contig 56052 bp, 83 predicted proteins | sample VfabasoilMG_FD_204469 | JGI IMG/M metagenome (GOLD analysis project Ga0315912, IMG submission 204469) | Garden soil microbial communities collected in Santa Monica, California, United States - V. faba soil | ecosystem: Environmental > Terrestrial > Soil > Garden | place: USA: California...
TGCTCGGGGAGAAGGGCGCGAACGATATCAGCGCGATTGCAGATCGCCTCTACATCGTCGACGTGGGCGATCGTGCCGGCGCAACCCGTGATGCGTTGAAACCGCTGGTTGGTGAAGACGGCAGCACGGCAGATCTCGAGCGGATGGCCCAACACTTCCTGCACATCATGGCCACGGTTGAGCCCGCCAAGGGACGATTCATCGGCGCCCCGGAGGACAGCACGGCGGAAGATATTGCGCTCCAAGGCGAGGCCGAGCGCTTGCCCGAACTCTGGCAGGTGATCGCAGAGTACTTCGCGGCCGAGGGCGCGTGGGATGCGCGTTACTCGATGCTCAACGCCGGCACCGTTGTCCCACTGCGCGGGGAGATTACGAGCGAAGGTCGGATCAACTTTCCGATCGTGATTGAAGACAGCAAGGTGTTCGTTCGACCGGGCGTGCTCGGTCAGTGTGTAGGCCGTGAGCTCGCCGACGTTCGCCGCGCGTTGAAGCCGTTCATTGCAAACGAGCGGGCGTCGCTCGCAATCGACGGGCAGCGCGTTCAGTTTTGCGAGCTCGTTACGGGCAGCATTCTGGCGGTCCTGCCGTGTGACTTGGATTCGGTCGCCAACGTGTTGGCGCAAGACACGAAAACCCGAAGAGCAAAGAAGACTGCTGCATGATTGGCACAACGAGCAAGAGAGAAAAATCCGTGTAAGCACTGTGGCAAACCGGAAGCCGACCCGAAACACCAGTCAACGAACGGGTTCATTCCGAACGATCACGACTTCGAAGAGTCGCGCATTTTCGTTGCGTCGCCATCGAGCGTGAAGACCTACGGCTCGTGTGTGCGGCGCTGGGCTGCGAAGGCGCTCGGGGGGATTCGAATGCCGCCGGGCCCCGCGCAAGTCTTCGGCGAAAACCTGCACAGCATGGCCGAGCACTATCTGGCCACGCACGAGATCCCTGACCAAAGCAGGAAAGAGGGGCGCTTGTTCGTCGAGGGGATTCCGCACCTTCCGAAGCGCAAGCTAGAGCCGCACGAGATCGAAGGGGAGGTGCGCTTCACGTTCCACGGCGTTCCGTGGATCGGCTACTACGATTGGAAGGAGTTCGACATTTGCCGGATCGGGGACCACAAGACGTCCAGCGATCCGAAAAAGTGGGGCCTGACAGCAGAACAATTGCCGAAGGATGTACAGGCTGCGATGTATGCATTCGGCAGCGGTTGGCCTCGAACCAAACTCCGCTGGCTCTACTACTCCAAGAAATCCTCTAACGCCTATCCCGTCGACGCCGAGTTGACGCTGGACCAGGCCGAAGAGGTGTTGACGAACTACGTCCCACAGACGTTGGAAATGCAGCGTTGGTTCGACACGAATCCCGCGACCTTGACGATCGAACAGTTGAACCAGATCCCCAATGATCCGAAGTCCTGTGACATGTGTGGCCGTGGCTGCGATTTCGCCGCGCACTGCCAGCTAATCAAACCGCAGTCGTTAATCCGAACAGGTGACACCATGGCCGCAAACGATCGAGTAGCAGCACTCCAAGCCAAGTTGAACGCAATCAAGAACGCCGAGACGCCCGCCGTGAACCCGCCCGAGTCCGCCGCGGCGCTCGAAGAAACCAAGACCGAGATCAGGAACGAAGCTCCGGCCCCCACGCCGCCCGCCGCCGAACCCCCGAAGGAAGAGCCCAAGGCCGCCGACCCCGCGCCCGCGCAGCCCGAACCCGTTGCCAAGGTGGAGACAACCGTCGCGCCCGCCGACGCCGGCAAGCCCAAGGGCAAAGGCAAAGCGAAGACCGAGTCCGAGCGCCCCGCCAACACAGGCACGTCGACGGGTGGCGAGCCAGAGCCGTACCCCGCGCAGTTCCCCACGCTCGCACAGCTGGCAACCACAGCCAAGCAACTGGGCGCGGAGATCATCATTCGCTTCCCTGCAAACTGAACGTCAAATGACGATCTTGGAATGGCTGCGGCGCTCGCACGATGTGTGGGCGCCCTTCCGCCGGGTGTGGCGCGCGTTGCGTCGTCGGTAAGCAATGAGTCGAATCCGCCAACTTCCACGCCGCGATTGGACGACGGACGCGGACGCCGTCGTGCGCGAAATGACTAATCTGTGCCGTACGCCCAACGGCACAATGGTCCTTCGCCCGATCCAGGCGATCACGCTTCTCGAAGCCACGGAAGTTGGCGGAGTGCTCGCCAACGTGCGCACCGGCGGCGGCAAGACGATCACGAGCGGACTTCTACCGTACGTGCTTCGCGCCGAGCGGCCCTTGTTGTTCGTGCCCGCCAACCTGCGCGCGAAGACGCAACGTGAGTTCCAAACCCTTCGCCAGCACTGGCGCATCCCGAAGAACCTGCGGATCGAATCCTACGAAAAACTAGGCCAATCCCAGCATGAAAGCATGCTGATTGACTATCGCCCCGACGTCGTGATCGGTGACGAAGCCCACGCCCTCAAGCGCGTTATGGACTCGGCCCGCGCGCGCCGCGTGGCCAGGTTCGCGAAGTACTTCCCCGAAACCAAGTTCTGTTGGATGACTGGCACGCTGGGCGACGTGGACGAGTTCGCGCACCTGTTGATCTGGTCGTTGGGTGAGGGCGCGCCGGTGCCACTCGAGCCCGACGAGATCGCGATCTGGGCGAAGATCCTCAATGTGAACGTGCGGGACGAAGAGCGAGCCGACCCCGAGATCCTTGTCCCTCACCTTGGCCCGGAGGCCTTGGACTACCCGCGCACGGCGTTCCGCGAACGGCTGAGCCAAACCCCCGGCGTCATCATTTCCGTGGACACCTTCGACGGCTGCAACTTGGTCGTCCGCCCGCGCTACGTCGAGCCCCCGGAGAACGTGGACGCGGCGTTCGCGGACCTGCGGCAAACCCTCACGTTGCCCGACGGCTGGATGTTGGCCGACGCTGCGCTCGAGGGCTGGGCGGCTGCGCGTAAGTTGGGTTGTGGGCTCTACTCGATTCACGATCCACGCCCGCCGCAACCGTTCCGCGACATTCGAAAGCAGTACTGCCGACTCGTCCGCGGCATCATTGAAAACTCAGAGCGCTACGACACCGAGCTACAAGTCCGCGTTGCGCTGGCTAACGGCGAGCTCTGGTCCCCGCCGTACTACCCGAGCACCGAACCTTGGCCGCTGCCCGACTCGACGTTGCTTCACGCGCAGAGCGAGAAGATCGCACTAGTTCGAAACTCCGAGGCCGGCGACTTGCTCGGGATCCCGTTGTTCGAAGCCTGGCAACGTATCGAGCCGACGTACTCACCCGAAATCACGCCGTGTTGGATCTCGGACCACGTGGTAAATGACGCCATTGCGTGGGGCCGCGGGACGGCCGCGCAGGGCGGGATCATTTGGGTCGACACCATTGCACTAGCGGAGCGGATCGCAGAGCGCACGGGGTGGCCGTACTTCCACAACATGGGACGCGACGAACGCGGGCGTTTCATCGAAGACAAGTCCGTGGCCGGGCGGGAGACGATCATCGCCTCGGTTGACTCGAACAAGCAAGGCCGCAACCTCCAACACAAGTGGCACCGCAACTTGATCGTGGAGCCCATGAACTCGGGCGAAGAGTGGGAGCAATTGGTCTCACGCACGCACCGCGACGGCCAGGTGAGGGACACGGTTTTCGTGGACTACGTGGTCTCTTGCTACGAGTTTTACAACTCGATTTACAAGGCGCACAACGACAACCAAGCCGAGCACCAAACAGTCGGACAGAACTTCCGCCTGCTCAACGGTGACGTGCTTATGCCTTCGCTTGTCGGTCGTAAAGGCCGTTGGGCTTGGCAGAGGAGCGACAAGAAGAACAAGGTGGAGATCTGAAAATGTCAAATGAAGAATTGTACGTCCCGGCCGTGGGCGAGCGCGTTGAGATCGTTTGGCTGCACCCTGGCGACATGAACCCGAGCCACGGAGTTGGTGACGTTGTTACTGTCAATTCGGTTGCGGAATACAACGACTCAAGCGATGGCCCACACCTGTGGATCTACGCTACCGAGAATACAGGCTGTGGTGTTCTTTGCCGCGTCCGTCCCGCCGTCGAAGCCGAGTCCGCGGAGGATTGGGCCCGCTCGCGCTCGGCGTGCGCCGCGCCACTCGTTGCGCCGGACACGATCCCCGCGCCGCCGCCGGACGCGGACGACTCACCCGAAGTCGCCGCCCTGATGACCCGAGTGAACGAGATCGGATTCGAGGTTACCGCGGAGCTCGTGTCCGCGCTCGAAGCGTTCCCGCCCTTCCACACCGCGCACGAAGGCTACGCCGTCATCTTGGAAGAGCTCGACGAACTTTGGGACGAGATCAAGAAGAAGCAAAGCTTGCGCGACCCTGCGCGCCTTCGCAAGGAGGCCGTCCAGGTGGCAGCCATGGCCATCCGTTTCGCGTTGGAATGCGACGGGTCCAAGTGAGCGCCAAGACTTTTGCGGCGCTGGCCACGGGCACGCTCTGGCTTGCGTTGTGGGTTGAGCTCGGCTGGCCGGGGTTCCTGACTGGCATGATGTTGGTCGCGGGGTTGGCGTTCACCGGGTGCGAATGACCCGCCGGATCTTGCTCGACGTGGACGGCGTGCTCGCCGACTTCGTCACACCGGCGGCCAAGTGGGCTCGACGCAATGGTCATCGCAACGCCTATCACGACAACTGCACCAAGTGGGACGTGTTGGAGTCGTGGGGCTTGCAAGCGTTCCAGCCCCAGTTTGATCAGTTCTGTTCGCGCAAGGGCTTTTGCAAGAGCTTGCCGGTCTATCCGGGTGCGGTCGAGTTCGTGGAACAACTCCGCAGGCTCGGTGAAGTGATCGTGGTGACGTCGCCCCTGTCGTGCTCACCGTATTGGTGCCACGAGCGGACCATTTGGCTAGCAGAACATTTTGGTTTCCGATCGAAAGACGTCATCTTCGCCAAGCGCAAAGAGTTGGTCTGTGGAGACGTCTTGATTGACGACGGGCCCCACAACTTGGAGACGTTCGCCAACTTTCGATTGCTTCTCGATCGTCCGTGGAACCGAGAGAGCACGCCGCCACGCACGCTGCGAAGGCGGAACTACCAAGAGATTTTGGACTTCGTTCCCGGAGTCTGAAAACCGAACCCAAGAAAGTACAGAAGAACAGTCACGACAACATGAGTAACCGACCCGACCTAAACGGCAAAGGCATGACGGACTACGGTGACCGCACTCCGTTCCTGCCTTTCGGTGAAGGCCGATACACGACCCGATTGCAGAAGATTTACTTTCACGAGGGCTTCAAGGCAGGCAACACCTACCGAAGCAAAGTCTTGATTCTGTCGTCGGATCGTAAGGACGTGAAAGAGGGCGAGCTGTACGCGATCCAACTCAAGCTGGACGGCAAGGACCCCTTGCAGAAAGCGGCGCGTGCTCGAGCGGTGCGCTCCTACGTGGCCGCGCACTTCGGTGCCGACCCGGCGGACGCCGCCTTCGACGGTAACGGCGCGCTCGACTCCTTGATCAAGCTGTCCGATGCGGACGCCCTGGCCAAGGATGCGGACACGACCTTCGAGATCGAGATCGTCTGCAAGGACAAGCAAGTCGAGGAGAACGGCAAGAAGGTCAACAACTCCGACGGCTCGCCGAAGATGTTCACGAATCAGTACTACAACCCGATCAAGAAGTGAGTGAATGGACCCGGGGCAACTCGGGTCCACATCCCGCGCAAGGGCGGCAGTGCACGGCGAGCCGTTCGATTCGGCTCCGCGGGACCAAGACGAAGTGAAGAAGAACAGACGAACCGGTGGACCAACAAGCACGAGATCTTTTCGACCAGTACAACCCGATCACCTACGAAGAGGCGATCAAGCGCCGCGGAACCGTCTTCGGTTGCTGCGAAGGTAACGCGGATCAGAAGCCGTGTGACGTCGATTGCCCGACGCGCAAGCCGCCCGCGCAGCCGATCCCCGCCGTCAAGTATTACGAGTGCCACGTTACGATCGAACCGGTCTTTGACGTGCGCCGAGCGATCTTCGAAAACGTGTGCGCCGGGCAGCGCTTCAAGGTCGCCAAGTTGCTGATGCAGAAGGGCAAGGACGACGCCGCGGAGCCCAGCAAGAAGGACACGTTTTGCACTGGCCACAGCAAGGACTATGGCGACATGGTGGAGCGCATGCGCGCGCTGGTTCACCGGCTGCGCTTCGTCGGGTTCGAGGTGCTGCGGTACAAGATCGAAGCCGTCGTCTTCGATACGAGGGCGGGGGATTCGCTGTGAAGCTCCACTCCCCGATCCGCGTGAAGCGTTTCCCGTGGGCGGTGTGCGGGTGCTGCGGACTCATATTGCTGAAGAACGACGTTTCGCGCCGCGCAGCCGACAAGGAGTGCCGAGGCTTCTTCCGTGAGCACGTTTACGTTTCACGGGGCGGCGCTTGATCCCGTTCGTCTCGTGCGACTTCGAAACCGCGCGCTTCCGGCCCGCATTGCAGGCCCCGCCGCCGGTGTGCATGTCGATCGCGGAGCCGCGCAACAGTCCCTTCAAGTTCGCTTGGGATGGCGACCGTGAGTCACGCGAGACGCCCCACGCCATCTCAACGATCTTCGCGACGTCAGCCATTGACGCCAACTTCCGCCGGCTCGTTGAGTTCGCTGCGGACGGGAAGCTAATCATTGTCGGCCACAACTTCGCCTACGATGCGGCCGTGGCCATGGCGTGGATCCCTGGCATCGTCGAACCGCTCTTCGCGGCCTACGAACGGGACGCCATCCTCGACACTGGCCAGTTTGAGCGCATCGCTGAGATCGGCAAGTTCACCACGCGCAAGGAGCTGTCCTTGCAGGTGATCGGCGGCGCGTATGGGATCGAAGTCGTCAAGGACGAGTTCACGCGCACGGGTTACGGCCAGTACTACGCCGAGCCCTTGTCCGCGTACCCGCGCCCGTTCGTCCAATACCCTTTGGAGGACGCAGAGAACACCCTGGAACTCCTGGCGCGGCAGATGAAGCGCCACGGCGCCAACGTCCACCTGAAGGACGTGGCATTCCTGGCACGGCGTGCCCTTTGGTTGCAGCTTGTGAAGACCTGGGGCCTGCGGACCGATCCCAATCGCCTCGACGTCCTACGGCGCGAGACAGCGGCCCACGTCGAGGAGCTCCGCAAGCTGGCCGCCGAAGCCAAGATCGAATTGACGTACGACGGCAAGGCCTTGGCCAAGCTCAGCAAGCGCGAGCAGGCCACGCTGACCTTGAACGCCGCCGGCCAGCTCAGCCGCAAGGAAGCTCTGCTCCGTGAGGGCCGGTGGGAGGTCAAGACCAACAAGCACACCGGCGAAACGCGCAAGGTGTTCGGCTACCCGCGCAACATGGCCGCCCTCAAGGAGTGGGTGTTGCAGGCCTACGACGGAAAGCCCCCGGTCACCGACAAGGCCGAAGAGCTCTTGAAGGAAGGCAAGCTAGCGGACGAAGCCGCCGCCGTTGCCGCGGGGTACATCAGCACTTCGCGAGTCACGCTCGAAGAGAGCGGCGATTATGTGTTGCAGCAGTTCGCGGAGTACGGCCAGTGGAGCGCCGTCGAAAACAAGGATCTGCCGATGCTCGAGAAGGGCGCGATTTGGCCGATCCACACCAAGTTCGGGATCGCTGACACTACGCGCTCGACGTCGAGCAATCCCAACATTCAGAACTTCCGACGCGAAGAGAAGATCGGCAAGGGTGACAAGAAGGCCGACGCCGGGATCCGCGAGTGCGTGATTCCGCGGCCGGGCTACGCCTTCGTGGGCGTCGACCATGGCGGCTTGGAGTTGAGCACACTGGCGCAAGTGATCGTCAACTTGCTGAACTCGCGCCACATGGCCGACCTTATCAACCAGGGCGTTGACCTGCATTGCTGGGGCGCCGCGCCACTCGTTGGCAAGCCCTACGAATGGGTGAACGCCAACAAGAAGACGGACAAGGACGTCAAGCTCAAGCGCAACTGTACCAAGGTGATCAACTTCGGTCGCCCCGGCTTCATGGGGCCGCCGACGTTGGTGCATTACGCGAAGTACTCTTACGGCGTGGACTTCGTGCCCATTGCGCGCGCCCTTGGCTACGGCGGGACGGATGAAGAAGCGGCCGTGGCGTTCGCCAAGATGCTTTGCGAAAACTGGGGCCGCACGTTGCCCGAGGGCCCGAAGTACCTGGAGTACTGCAAGACGTACCCCGAAGCCGCAGGCGGCAAGGTGGTTACGATCCCCGGCACGACGATCGTTCGGCGCGGCGCCACGTTGCCTGCGGCGGCAAACACCGGCTTCCAAGGGCTCGGCGCCGTCGTAGAGGCCATGGTGGGTTGGGCCATCACTCGCGAGATGTATTGCCCGCCCACGTCGGTCACGATGATCGGCGGGCGTTCGGTCAAGTCACGCGGGCCGCTCTGGTACTGCCGTCAGTGGAACTTCGTACATGACGAACACCTTTTGGAGAGCCCGATCGCCATAGTGACCGACGTGGGCAACCGCTTGGAAGAGATCATGGCGACGGTGCCGCAAGCGAAATTGCCAGACGTCAAGCTGAAATCGGAAGCCGTCGCAATGGCTCGGTGGAGCAAGCGCGCGGAGTCGGAGCGGGACGCAGAGGGTCGGCTCTTAATTTGGGACGAGGCGGCGTGACGCGGCGCGTGGACCTACACGGCTCGCGTTAGCCAGAAAATCATTTGACGATTTCGTGTCGCCGGCCTTGCACTGTTTCGCGCCGCGATCCAAGTTGTTCTCTGTCGAAAGGGAAAACGTCAAATGAAAACCAGCCGTAAGAAAAGCCTGTGGTTCCTGCCGTTGGCGGTGTTGTTCGGGGGGTCCAAGTGATGGCCTTGTTGTCGCTGCCCGCACCGAAGGGGCCCGCGTACTTGGAGAAGCCGGAAATTGCGGCGCCAGGTTGGACGTTCCTTGCTGAGAGTCACGCCGCCGTGGACTTCGCTCGCATCTTGCGTGAAGCCGAAGAAGCCAAGCTGAGCGTGTTCGAGCTGTCCGCTGAAGGCGCGAGCCAAGGTGGGGGCATTGTTCGCCAAACCGCTTTGATCGTTCGGAGGGGTACTCCGGAATTCAAAGTGCTTTCGGCCAAAGTCATGCTCTACGCTATTGCCGAGATCCGATTCTCTGGCGTCGGCGCGCTCGAACAACGCAACGGCGAGTTTGGCTCAACGTGGTTCGCCGTCAGCAGTGTGTACATTGGCCGCGCCAAGGAAGCGCTGAAAGAGCTGGCGCTCCGGAAGAAGGTGCGCGTTAGCGTGGTGCCGCTGTGAACCCCGCGCAGCAGTGGCCGACGGACGATGCGTTCCGCAAGTTCGCCGCTCGTTTGGCGGACGCGGTGCTCGCGCACTTTGCCAGGGGTGGGGTGTTGACGGACTACCTTCATCGTCATCAGAGTCCAAACGGCATTGAGTCCTGCTGCCCGCTCGGGTGCTTGCCGGGCGCCCAGACCACGCACCCGCAATACATCCTGGTAAGGCCCGAACGGACCGGAAGTCGAAGGCGGGGCCAGCTCTTTATTCGCGGCTTTGATGGCAAAAGCCCGTTCCCTCTCGAAGTAGAGCCCTACTGCCGTCTTGGCCGAGAGTACCGCGAGCGGTTCACACACGACGGCGCCGCGCCGCACCTGTACGAGGGGCTGTGATGCACTTCACCCTCCGCGCTGGCGCACCGCAGATCGACACCTTCCTGACCAAGTTGCACTCCACCGAACCGGTCACTGTCGACGGGAGAGCCGTCGGCGATTGGACTCTTGTCCGCGCCGCCATGGGGCGCAAGCACGGACACGTCAGATTTTGGCTCAAACGAAACAAGGAAAACGTAAAATGAAGAAAACGAAAGCACTGACCAAGGTCCCCACGTGGACCGCCAAACGCGGCCACAGCGCCGAGATCATCCACTGCGCGGACGGGACCTTTGCTGTCCTACTCCACGACGACAACGGCGCGGACGCAGAGGGCTTCGGCGCCACCGAGGACGCCGCCTTCGAAGACGCGCAAGCGAAGTACAAGGCCGCACGGCACCGCGCCGGGTTGACCACTAGCAGGGCGGCACGCCGTCAGATCGTGGGGCGGGCGTGATTTCCTCGGCAAGCCGCAAGGAACGCCGTGCGCTCTGCCGCAAAGACGGTGGCCACGGTTGGAAGGCCGGCTGGCACTTCTACCGGGTTCCTGCTCCGCGGATCGGGACCATGACGATTTGGGTCCCGCAATACGACGTCAATGGCGATCCGGACGGGTTCAAACCGCAAGTGGTCGACGCCAACCGAGCCGAGCGGCGGAACTACGCCAAGGCCGAACGCAAAGCACACCGAGCCAAGCGCGCCGAGTGGTCGGCAAGGGGGCGAGCGTGACCGACAAGTCGGAAGAAAACCAAGGCATGTACCACGCCGCGGTTGGCAAGGCGCTGGCCGCTCGAACTCCCGGACGCCGCGTAGAGGACACCAAGGAAACCAACCCGAAGGACGCCGTGGGCGTGCGCAAGAGCCCTATCAGCACGATCCCGTTCCGCGTGCTCGCTGGCATCGGCCTGGCGCTGCTCGAGGGCGCTCGGAAGTACGGTCGCCATAACTACCGCGTGGCCGGCGTGCGCGCATCGGTGTACCTAGACGCCGTCATGATGGGGCACCTCGGCCCTTGGTGGGAAGGGGAGGACATTGACCCGGACAGCGGCCTGAACCACATCGACAAGGCCATTGCGGGGCTCATGGTGCTTCGGGATTCGATGCTCGCTGGCAACTGGACGGACGATCGTCCGCCCGCCGCAAAGCCAGGGTGGCGCCGCGAAGCCAACGTGTTGGCGGGCGAGATCATCGACCGTTACCCGAACGCCTTGCCGCCGTTCACCGAGCTCGGACAACGTCAGTCCGAGACCAACGAGCTCGGCGAACTTTGCAGCGCGTACATTGCGAAGGGCGGACGTAAGCCTCGGGTGTACTCGGCGGACAAGGTCACGCTAAATCTAAACGGCAAGCTGGCCGAAGGTGTAGAAGTCAAGGAGTTCACGATCGAAACCGTGGAGCCGGTCCGGATGGAGGAACCGGAGCCCGGCGACTTGGTGGAAGTGGTCGAGATCCATCCAGAAAGTTGCGCTGTGATTTATGGATTCGCCAGGGTCGGTCAGCGCGGGACGCTACTGAACATTGGCGAGACCGACCCGAAAGGCGGCTTCGACGGCTTTCCTCTGTGCTCCGTCAGTGGCATCGGCAAGGGCGAGAATTACGCCATGAAGGTGCGCAAGGTCAAGGAGAACGGCAAATGACCGCCTTCTTGGTTTACCTCGGTGGCGTGCTCTTCTTGTGGCTCGCGTTGTTCGCTCTAGCTTGCTTGCGAGACAACGTAATCACCGCGGACGCAGAAGAGACGTAAGGCGAAGGAAAACGTCAAATGAAGTTCTTTGACAAGGCAATCCGCCGCACAATTCGGGCGCTTTCGTGGCTGTCTGCGCGGCTCTACTCGCTGCAAGGCGTCCCGGTTTGGCGTTCGTTCGACGGCCGCGTGACGTCGATCGCGGAAATGGACGATCAACACCTCGACAACACGATCGCCATGCTGAAGCGGAACGGGCAGGCGGCAGAAAACCCGGCCTATCCGTTCCTTTGCAAAGAGCAAGTGGACCGGTTCGTTGCGCGCCCGAATCGTTCGCAGCCGCTCCGCAAGCACGGCGGGGCTCCACGTCGTCTGCGGTTCGGGCGGGATCTCTGATGGCCACGATCCCGAACCCGCGCGACGGGAAGACGATCCGAACGCCGCTCATTGTGTCGATGGATCCTGGCGCTGAGAAGGGCTACGCCCTGATGGATCCTGAAGACATTGTGGAGCGGAAGTCCCTGCGGACACCGCGGATCTTGGCGCTCGCCACGACGCTGGCTGACCTTCTGGTGTTCGCCGCTCGCCACTTTCCTGGCCGACCGGTGTGGGTGATCGTCGAATACCAGTACAGTTCGCGCGTCACGTCGGGCGAGATCTCGGCGGACTCAATCATCCGTCTAGCCTTCCGCGCCGGCTTCATGGCAGCCGAGGCCATGTTGACGATACCGAACGTAATCGACGGCTTCGCAGCCACGCCACACCAGTGGAAAGATCTGCTCTACGCCCGCGGCTCGACGCTTCGCAAGGACATTTTTTGCGAGCGGCTGAAGAGGGAACTGACGCCCGCGGAGATCGAGCTCTTCGCCAACATCCCTGACGACAACGTGGACGACGTGCTCGACGCCATCGGGATTGGCTGGGCACTCCACTACGCGCCGCAGGGCGATCCGACCGTGCTTCGAAAGTGGCGCGTCACCTTCGATCACATCTTGCCAATGAGCCCGAACCGACGGCGCACCGCCAAGAACTACAACCGACCGGGCGTCTTCAAACCGCGGAGCTGACCCCGATGATCGTCGTTGAACGCGAGTGCGCGTGGATCGTGGCCTTCTCCCTCGGGGAGCGGTTGCCTTCGTTCCTGGTGTGGCTGCCAAATCACCAAGGGCAACGCAACTGGACCTGGACCAAACGACGAGACGAAGCCACACGATTCACGCGCTCCGCTGCGCTGCCTTACTACATGGCCGTCACTGTGCTGATGGCCGAAGAGCTCGAAGCCAAGATTTCAATTGAACGCTAACCAAAGGACCAAATGAACCACATGAATCCGAATCTCGACACCGGCCGCACCCGCTCCGATCGTCCGAACTACGCCAACAACGGCGCCCGCACCCTTGGCGGCGAACCGCTTCTCCTGGCCGCACCGCGCCCGGTGCCGTGGGGCGAAGACGACTCCGAGTGCCCCGATCCGCCGGACAACTTCGACGCCTGGCATGACTTGCCCGAGGACATGCGCGCCACGCTGTCCGAGCGCTTCGAACGCGGAACCGAGCTCGAGTGGGACCGTCGCCAGGCTGCGCGCCAAAACTTGGAGAACGTGCGCCAGAGCGTGATCAAGAAGCAACGCGCCGCCAAAGCAAAACGTCAAATGAAGTTTTCGAACCGCCCTCGGATGGCGAAGGGGGCTCGGTGAAGTACCCCGTTAGCAAGCGCGGCGCCATCGTCTTGCAGCTCCTCATGGGCGCAATCACTGAGGTGTGGGAAGAACTGGACCAGAACGTGGAGTCGCCGCCCGCGGAGCGACACATGCGCGCCGGTGTGGCCATCTACGCTTACGAGGTGGCGGAAGAAGCTGGCATCGAGCCGGACATGCTCCTGGCCTTGTTCATGCGCGGCGGGGAGATCGGTCGAGTCCTGCTCGCCGACACCAAGCCGGAACATGTCGAGGTGATTTGCACCGTTGGTGAGACGCTCGAGGAGATCGAACCGGAAACCGTCGAAGAGCTCATTACGGACCCTGCGCGCCTGCTGCCCGGGAAGCCGGACGGCGGCCTTAACTAGTACTCGTCGCCTTCCTGACGTCCTTCATCTTCGCCACCCGTCCGAACTCTGGTGATCACCGTCATGTTCTTCGCCGTACTCACAACGTTGCCACGAATGAGAGTCGTTTCTCCAACGCGAAGGCGGTGCGCGTTCGGCGAGCTTCCGTGCCACTTGTACAAGTGGCCATTCTGGTCGCGCATCGTCAGCCAGACGAAGTTCGGGGCGTCGCCCTCGGTCACCGACACGACTTCGATCAAAGTCCACGGCGTCATGCCTTGGCCTTTGGCGGGCGCGCGGCGGGACGGCAGTAGGTTGGCGCTGCCCAAAGGACCGAACCCAGACGAAGGGCGCTTGGCTTTGAGTTGCTCGCCAGAGCGGGTGTTAGTGCCACGGTGCGACACTTCTGCGCGCACACCAGAGCCACTCGAGCGGGGCTCCGCGGCTTTCGTCAACTCGTATCCTTGGTGTCGAAGGAAATCCTTCAATTGACGAAGGAACGCGGGGTCCAGTTGGGTTTCGGCTTCAGTCACGTCATCTAGCTCCGGTTTGGGTTTTCTTGCGGCCATGGGTGGATTTCTCGTGCGGTCGTTTCCGATCCTAAGCGTTCTACGCCGCGCGTCAAGTGAATGTCTGTAGGTGTTTTATGCAAAATTTAGCAGCGCAACGACAATTGATTCGCGAAACATTGCTGCAACTTTCTCAAGTACGGAAGGAACGTCGGAGAATTGAGGCGGAACAAGAGAAGACCTGCAAGGAAGTCCGGACACGTCTGGAGTCTTTGCAAGCGCCGTTCCTAGCTTCAATCGAAAACTGCCAGGCGGAAGAAGCTCAATTGAAGGAGCTGGCAGCAGAAGCGCTCGAACTGTTCACGCAAAATCGTATCGCGGAGCTCAGCGCGGGACACGAGTGTCCCAACGTGGAACCGCCGGCCGGCGTCACAATCCGTTACGTCGAACGGATCGAGGTGCCGGACGTCGACTTGTTGGCGCCATCGTTTTGGAAGACGGCACCCGACACCGCCAAGCTGAAAGCCGCGCACAAGGCCGGCAACTTGCCCGAGGGCGCTCACATGGTGCGTGTCCCGTCGTTCGTGGTCGCGGGGGACGAATGACGCCCCGGACGCCGCCGCCGATCGTCAAGGACGGGGTTCGTTATGCGCGGATCTATGAAGGCTTCGGGCCCCAAAAGTTGTTGATGGTAGTCCCCGCAACGTTGGTGTGGCCAGAGATCCGGCGAATCGTGGGCGACAGAAGGCACCTCTACTCGGACGTTGGCCACAAGCATGGGGCGGACAAATGACCACGCTGGTTTGCATCGGACTGGCAACGTCCGGACTCTCGCCAGAGCGTGACGCCCTTTTGGAAGTCGGCGCCTATGCCATGGATCGCCACACGCTGGCCTTCGTTGGCGAACGCAAGCGCACGTTTAAGGCGGACGTCGCCGCCATCCTCCCCGCCGTGGACGAGAAGGTCTACAGCATGCACGACGCCAACGGACTTTGGCTCGACGTTGCGCAAAGCATTTGCGACGGCCAGTCCGTGGACAACGACCTGGCCGGGTGGCTCGACACCGTTGGCGCCGCGGGCTCGCCAAAGTCGCCGCTGATCTGCTTCGGCTCGGAGTGGACGCGGAGCTGGCTACTCGTTCACTTGCCAAAGACGCTGGGGCGTTTCGCTCGAGATCAGATCGACATGGGGGTTTTGCTGCGCGCAAACAACTGCGAACGGCCCGACACCAACGGCCGCGCAATCGTCACGGCGCAAACCGTCGCGCAGTGCTTTCGCGAGTTGTTCGGCCCGTTTCAGAGCTCCGGGAAGCGAGCAACGATGATCAAATGAACGCGACCGTTGTTCGAACTGAAGTGCAGTGGTTTGGATCTACGTTGAGCGCCAACGACAGCAGCCCCAATCAAGACAAGTTCATTCGCTTCGCAATCTTTCCCCGAGTCAACGGCGCGCCCGAAGACTCCGACGTGGCCGCACTGCGCGGGTTCGTCGTCATCCAAGATCCGGACGGCAACTTGACGAAGTTGGCGATCGAGAGCAGCAACCGCCCCGGCATCCGCCTGGAGTTGCAAACGCTTCTCGAACGGTACGTCGGACAGAACGTGGAAGTTTGCTTGTTCGAATCGGAGTGCAAGGAGAGCCGCCTTGGTGTCGCCGCCGCCGAGTTCCTTGGTTGCCCGGTGCGGAAGCTGACGCTGAAGTGGCCACGCCGAGACCAGTTCAAGCCCTTCTCCAAGCCCTTCCTTGGCAGAAGATTTTACAGCTACTCGCCCGATTGGTACCAACCTGTAGAGCGGGGATCGGCGCTGCGCGCGCTGAACTTCGAGGATTACCGCGTGTGAACGAAAGTCATAAAATGTCAAATGACGAATTGTGGTGCGAGTGCTGCAACGAGTGTGCGGCCGTCACTAGCCAGGGTGGGTTGGCGGTGTGCGAGGCGTGCGCAACAGGCGAAGAGGAGTCTGGGCCGCCGTCGTCCGGAGGTTGGCCCGTCGAAGTCCCCACGGGGCTGATGCTCAACGACGAAGACGAAGAGGACGGCGATCCGCCGTTGTTCGTATGAAGCTGACTTGCGTCGAGGCGTTCGAGATCTCCCTTGTGCTCGAGCGCGCAAAAGAGATCTCGTTGGAGCGCTTCATCGCGCACGGCGGGACCGCGGAAGAGTGGCGAGCGCGGAGCACAGCCCTCCGAGTCCTCGACATTCTGGAAGAGGTTGAAGAAGCGGCCGCGGAGCTATCTTGAAGATCGACGAGATCCGATCGCTCGACATGGGCGCCCTTGTCCGTGAGCGCGTCGAGCGCGACGGCTTGCGAGCGTTCGTCAAGCATCACTGGCAGTTCGCGCAGCCTGGCACGCCGTTCAAAGACAACTGGTGTTTGGGCGCCATCTGCGAATTTCTCGAAGCGTTCGCGCGCCGCCAGATCGTCAACGGAATTATCAGCGTGCCGCCGCGCCATGGCAAGACCTTGGCTTCGATCGTCATGTTCCCGTGTTGGACGTGGACCTGGCAGCCAGAGCACCGCTTCATCTTGGGCAACTTCGACCAAGCGAACTTGAAGCGCGACGCAAGCCAGACGGTGCAGATCCTCACCAGCGAGCTTTATCGCTCCGCGTGGCCAGGTGTTGAGACCAACGCCGACGCCGCTTCAATGTACTACATCGAGACCAAGGCCGGCGGCTTGCGCAAGGCGGTCACGACGGGCAAGACGCCGACGGGTGAGGGCGGTCACACTCGGGTCTTCGACGATCCGATTTCGGTCAAGCAAAAGCGGTCCGAGGCGCACAAGCTGGCCGTCTCGAATTGGTGGAAGGGCATGAGCTCACGCCGCTCCGGTGGCATCGAGTTCGGCTCGCTCGGAATCATGCAGCGCATTGCCGCGGACGACTTGGCCGGCGAGTGTCTTGACAATGGCTACGAGCACTTGATGCTCCCCTTGGAGTACATACCTAACGCCCATTGGGACATGGGTTGCTCGCTCGGGAAGCTCGATACACGCACCGAGCCCGGCGAGCTCTTGATGCCGGAGGTGTGGAGCAAAGACGACACGGACAAGATGAAGAAGGATCTCGGCAGTGAAGCCGACGTCCAAGCCCAGTATCAACAGAACCCCGTGCCAGACTCTGGCGGCATCATTGAACGCGCTTGGTTCCGTCGCTGGACGTCGGACCAAGAGAACAAGGAAGAGCGCTTGCCGCCCCCGTTCAAAATGGTTTGGTGCGACTCTTGGGACCTTGGCTTCGAAGGCGAGACCGACGCCCATTCCCGCGTAGCAGCCGCCCTCATGGCGCGGTGTCGTGTCAATGGTTTGATCCGCTACTTCGTCGTCACTGGCTGGGCCAAGCACCTGAACTACCCGGAGACGAAGGCGGAGTTTCGGCGCTTGCTCGGCGGTTACAAGGACGGAAATCGAAACTTTGGCAAACGTTTGCCAGGTGTGCAGCCGTGGACCTATTCGCGCGTGCACTTGGTGGAGAAGAAGGCGAACGGCCACGCCTTGATCCAAGAGCTCAAGGCGGAGATCCCCGGCATCCGCGCAACGAACCCCGAAGACAGCAAGGGTGACCGCTTGATCCTGCACTCAGACAAGTTCAGCGACGGCGAGGTTTGGTTGCCACCCGAGGCGCTGTGTCCACAGATCAAGGAGCTGGAAAACGAGCTCGTGTTTTTCCCCAATGGCGACTACGACGATTTCGTGGACGTGGTGACGCAAGGCCTGGACCACCTGGCGGGGAGCAACGCCGGATTCTGGGAAAACATGCGCAAACTCCAAGAGACTGCGCGCAGGTAAGCAGAAGTTTTGGAGCCGCAGAGCCGGCCCCGTAGGGTGAAACGTCAAATGACGACTATTGCAGCAGCACGGACCGCCAACCTTACGTGGATTGGTGGAGACTCCGCGGTAACGATCGACGAAACGATCGTCTTGCAAGACTCGCCCAAGGTCTTCTTGGCGGGCGGCGTCGCGTGGGGTTGCTGTGGCGTGACGGCTTGGGAGCACGGCCTCAAGAACTTGGACGCGGAATGGTCCGGCGGCCGCACCACGTTCAAGTTGTTCGTCGAACAGTGCTTGACGCCAAAGCTGGTCGAATTGATTCAGACGATCCCCGAAGACGTGCGCTTCGAATGCGCCGCCGTCTTTGGCGCGCGCGGCTCGCTCTTCTACGTCGAAGGTGACGCACTGCCGTGGGCCATCCACGGTAGCTACCATGCCATCGGCTACGGCGCCGAAGTGGCGCTGGGTGTTTTGCACGTTACCGACCGCGTGGGCTACGGCGCCGAACGACGAATCCTTTCCGCACTGAAAGCGGCGGCCGAGCACACCGACGGCACCCGCGCCCCGTTCCACTCCGTTTTCGCTTGAGAAGCTCTATGCACTACGACCCACCCAACGCTTTGCTCGAAGTCGACACCCGAAAACTCTGGGATGGCGCAGCCGTGCGGCAAGCTGTGGGCGCCCCCTTGCGCCCCATTCAACGCTTGGCCTTGGCGCTGGCGAACAACACGGAAACCGTAACGCTCACCCTCACGGCTGACGAAGCGCGCGGCTTGTTCGACGTGCTTGCCAAGTCAACTGAAGCCAAGGCTTGCGCGCCCCGGGGTGGCCGAGCCAACGCGCGGAAGTTCCGACGTCAGAACCGGAAGTGATCGCGGCGCTGGCCGTCGGCGGCCTTTGCTTCTGTTGCTTCGGGTTCGGCTTCACCCTGGGCGTTTGGTTGCGTGGATTGACCGCACGTTGAGCGCGCCGATCTTCATCCACTCCGGCCGCTGCCAAGACCTGGCGAGCGTGATCGCGGATTGCGACGTCCAGATCGTTGACCCGCCTTATCGGGCGCACGTCCACAAGTCGGCCGTCAGCCAGAGCAAGCGCAAGGGTACGCGCAAGCGGGATCTTGGCTTCGAGCACTTGAGCCGCCCGCTCCGCGTCTTCATTGCGCAAGCCGCCGCCAAGGTGCCGCGCTGGTCGCTGGTCTACTCCGACGTGGAGTCAACCGACCTTTGGCGCCGGTCATGCGTCGCCGCTGGCGCAACGTACATCCGCCCGATCCCGTGGATCCGCTGGGGAATGCCCCAATTGACTGGTGACCGCCCGCCCGCCGGACTCGAGATCATTTCGCTCTTCTGGGGTGGCTCCGCGGGCCAGAAGAAGAGTTGGAACGGCCCGGGCAACCTAACCGAGCTAACGCACGAAGAGCAAGATGAAACGTCGATTGACGTTCCGGCGTTGCGCCACACGCGGCTAGGGGACGCCAAGAAGAGACACAAGACGCAGAAGCCCTTGGACCAAGCGCTCGACTTGGTGACGTGGTTCAGCGACGAAGAGCACACCGTGCTCGACCTGACCGGCGGGCGCATGACAACCGGGGTTGCGTGCGCGTTGCTGGGCCGTGCGTTCGTCGGTGCGGACGCCGACGAAGTAGAGGCGGCGCTGGGCCGCGAGCGCGTGGCCGCGGCGCTGGACGGTCAACTGAGCGGCACCGACCCGGAGCGCTTGTTGCGCTGGGCGGAAGCGACCGTGACGGAGGCGAGCGCAGTGCTGGGCGGACCAGAGACGGAGCCAGCCAAAGAGAGGGCGCGCCGCCGCCTTGCCGCAGTTCAGAAAGTGGAGAAGTTGCTATGAGTACAGCGCAAGACGTGGCCGAAGTCCTCGGCCAATTGGCGAAAGACCTGACGCCGTTCCTTCCAGATCCGTTGCAGGCGCCCGCGAAGATCGTGCAACTCGTGTTGCAAGACGTCAACGGGTTCCGCCGGACGATCTCCGTGGATCAAATCGCGGCACGAGAGACCGCGGCCGGCGCATCCGTGAACCGCGCAGCACACCTGGCCGGCTTGCGCGAAGCAATCTTCCACGTGCTCGCCGGGTGGCGCAACGTCGGTTTGACGGACAGCAACGTCCACGAAGCGACCGCAGAGGTCATGGCTGAAGTCCTTAAGCGGCTTCCCCAGTGAAGCTCACGCACAAGGACGCCGCGATCGTTCTTCGGATGGCGTTCCGCAACATCTTCTCGCGCGAACCGACGCGCCCCGAGCGCCAGTGCTTGCAGGCCGTGGGCTGGCTCGAAACCGGGTACGGACAGCACTGGGATTCCCGCGGAGCCGGTTCCAACAACTGGGGCGCCATCCAGGCCCACGAGGGTTGGAGCGGACCGACGTTCGCTTACGTCGACACGCGGCCCAACGACGACGGCACCTCGACGCCCTACAAGCAAGCCTTCCGAGCGTACGCAACGCCGACCGAGGGCGCGCAAGACCTGGCCAAGGTGGTGTACTCCGCGGCGCGCAAATCGGCCCTCGTGGCCGCGGGGAAGGGCAACACGCACGACTTCAGCGCGGCGCTTTACGATACCGTCTACTACCAGGGGTTCGGGCGCACTCGCGAAGAGCGGATCGCGCACCACTTGCTTGCGGTCAACAACGCCTGCAACGCCATGGCGCTCGAGATTGGCGAACCGTTGCCTGATGGCAGCGAGCCAATCAAGCCGGTGCCAGTGTATCGAATCGGCTCGGTTGGCGACGGGGTCCGGGCAATCCAGCGCTTCTTGGAGATCGAAGAAAGCGGGACCTTCGGATCGGCAACGGCGACTGCGCTCAAGACGTGGCAGCGCGCGCACAATCTGAAGCCCGACGGCGTTTGGGGCCCGGTGTGCTTCCACATCGTCGAAACCGAAGTGACGGGCGAAGACGTAGACGCCCTGATGGGGTTGCTATGAACATGCGTCAAATGACTCAGTGGGTGGTCGAGTACGTCGACCCCACTGTGCGGGACATCAAGCTACTCGTTGCGGAGACCGCCGAAGAGGCGTGCGCACGGGGCGTCGGACAGCGCGGGCGTCTGGTCGTCAAGCGCGCAGTTCAGATCCTGGATTGGAAGGTCCCGGAAACCACGCCGCAGAGCAGGGCCATTGCTGCGTTGCGGGCCGTGGAGTTGGTCCAACTCACGCCCAACCAGATCGTGGACTTGGTCCTTAACGCAGTTGCAGACGGAAGCTCAGGTCAATGAGTGCAAAGACGGTACTGGCGGGGGTTGCGTCGACGATCGGCGCGGCACTGTCTCGCTTCGACGGCTGGGAAAACACGTTGTCAGGGTTGGGCGGCGCGGACAACAACCGTGCTGGCGCCAACAAGTTCAACCCGGCGAACAAGCTGGCAGAGTCGGAGCTCAAGGATCTCTACGACGGCAATTGGCTAGCGCGCCGCGTGGTGGACGCCGTGCCAAACCGCGCACTGCGGAAGCCGGTGATCGCAGAGCAAGAAGTGCTCGACGCCTTCAACAAGATCAACACCGACAACCGCTATCCGTCCGGCGTGCTAAAGTTCGCCAGCTCGATGGGGCGGCTGTGCGGCGGCGCTGTGATCGTCCTCGGCGTCATGGGGTCGGGCTCGCCGCTGGCCTCACCAATCCCAATCGACCCGGAAACCAAGCTACCCAAGATCTCGAGCGGCAGCGTTGCGTTTCTCGAGGTGCTGACCAAGTTCGATTTGGATTCGATCTCAACGTACAACGTTCCCGCCGATCCGACACTCCACGGCCGCACCGAGATTTTCAAGGTGAAGAACGGTCGGCTAAAGGATCTGCTGATCCACTCCAGCCGAATGATTTTCGTCGAGGGTGCGGCGCGCGCGCGTCAAGGTACGTCGCAAATCGATATCGACTTCCCCTGGCAAAGCGTGCTGCAACCGGTGCACGAAGTCTTGGGCAGCTACGGGATCTCGTGGTCCGCGGTCTCGCACTTGGTCCAAGAAAGCTCGATGGCTTGGCTCCGCTTGAAGGGGCTAACCGACATGCTGACGACGGAGGACAAGGCGCTGGTTCAAGAGCGCATGAACTTGATGTCCGTCGGGCGCAACGTCAGCCGCACCGTGTTTCTGGACGCGGGCACCGACAAGGAGAACGCCGAAGAGTTCGGCCGCACTGCGGTCAGCTTCAGCGACCTTCCGGCCGTCATGAAAGAGTTTGCCTTGTTCATGTCGGGCGCCGCCGACATTCCCGCCACCGTGCTCTTTGGCATGGCGCCAGCGGGGCTCAACGCCACCGGTGAGAGTGACATGCGCCAGTGGTACGACCAACTGACGGAGTGGACCATGTCCAGCGCCAAGCCGAAGATCGACGTGTTGCTAGCGGCCGCTGGCAAGCCGGGCGCGGAGTACTCGTTCCCGCCATTGTGGGAGCCCACGGCGTCCGAGGCCGCCGACATTCGCACCAAGTTGGTGGAAGGCGATTTCAAGCTTTGGACCATGGGCGTTGTCGAGCCGAATCACGTGCTCGAGTCGCGCGGCAAGGACAAGACCCTCGGCTTGACCTTCGACTTTGAGAAGGAGTTGGCCGAGCGCAGCAAAGAGAAGAGCGGGCCCACGATCCAAATCACTCCGACCGACAACGCCAAGGCCATCACGCTCAACGAGATCCGAGCAAACCAAGGCAAGGGGCCACTGCCTGACCCGCTCGCAAACGAACCCATGTTCGTTTACGAATTGGCCAAGACCAAGGAGATCGAAGCCAAGTTTGCGGCCGCAACGCAGCCCACGACGCCAGCCCCGGGCGCGCCGCCACAGGAAGGGGGTGCAGCCGGATCGGCGCCCCCAAAACTCCCAAAACAGGATGACTTCGATCCCGATCAACCGCGGGACGAACAAGGCCAGTGGACGGCGGCGGGCGGCGCGGCCATCAACTCCCACAAGGACAAGGCCGCGGTTCAGCAATTTCTGAACGTGGAACGCCGTGTGTCGTCCGAGCTGCAAGTCCACGGTTTCGACCACGTTGCACAGAAGTACGGTGAAGTCCGAGCCAAGGCGGCGCTACGAGTCACTCAAGGCGCCAACAAGGCGTTGAAGGACGCAGCCAAGGCCGTTGGCGCAACGCGCGTGGTGTACCGCGGCCAGACGGTTGGGCAGGGCGGCGAAGAAGGCGGCCGCACAGTGGCAAACAAGAACATCTGGTCCGCGTCAGTCGATCGGGATGCTACGCTCGGTTTCGCAGCGAAAGGAGAGAGGCCAGTGCTTTACGAAATCACGACCCGTTCCGCAGTGCCAGTTGACGCCGTCGAAGACAGCGTGACGTTCGGCGAGTCCTTGATCCCAAGCGGGACGCGCTTCTCAATCGCTGGCGTCCGCGAAGTCGTCCACAACAACAAGGCCGTGAAGGTCGTTTCGTTGGTGGACAAGCAACAGTTGGACGGCGCGGAGCACGTCGAGGACGAAGACGTGTTGGAGCTCGGTGCAGTAGAACGCGGGTACCTTGCCGCCGACGGCGAGGAGTGAGCGCAAAGGACGGGAGGGGCGCCGCGGTCGTACTGGCCGCGCGCCTCTTCTGGCCGTCGACTTGTCTTTGCCGGACGAGATCGTCACCCAAGCCGAAAGCATCTACCGGGCGGCGGTTGCCATCGTCGCCGAAGAGATCCAACGTGAGCTTGTCGATTGGATCGTCGCATCGGGCGCGCGCACGGACGCGCTCTTCGACTTCCCGGGGAACTTCGCTCGACTGCTCGCAAGGATTCGCGAGCGCTTCTCGGACAGCGCCATCTTTCGCGCACTCGACGCTATCTCGAACGCCGTGGACCGGGCGTCGGTCAACCTCCTGTCGCGCGTCCCCGGCATCAACATCAACCGGATTCTTCCCGGCGGGCGCGCGGCGCTCGAACGGTTCCGGGACCGCAACGTTGCGCTAATTGAATCGCTGCCCGCGCAGATGGCCTCCGACGTTGGGACCACTTTGCGCGAGACTGGCGTGCGTGACTTGCACGTCCGCGACGTCGGCAAGATCCTGGAAAGTCGTTTCGCCGTCTCGCGCAGCAAGGCGCTCTTCATCGCGCGAGATCAGACCCTAAAGCTCTACGGCCAGGTGAACGAAGAGCGGCACAAGGCCGCCGGGATCTCGCGCTACCGGTGGATCTCTTCCGACGACGAACGAGTCCGAGGCAACCCAACGGGCTTGTGGCCAAAGGGTGGGGACCATTGGTCGTTGCACAACGGGATCTTTTCGTACGACCAACCGCCGATCGTTGACCCACGCGACGGGCGGCGCGCGAACCCCGGCCAAGACTATCAGTGCAGGTGCACGGCGTACCCAGTTTTCGATTGAAGGGCTTCGAATGAGTGAGCGTTGCAGGTGCGGCAGGACCCGCGAAAATCACAACGGCGTACGCCACATGTTCACGCCCGCGTTTCCCGATGAAGAGGATCCCACAGGCAGTCAAACCGGTTTGCGCGCCAGTCGTGTGGCTTCGATCTTCGCCGACTTGGACCCGTTGCGCGCCGAACGCTTGTTCAAGCTGTGCGCGGCGTGGAGTCGGCTAGACACGGAACGTCAAATATTGCTCGAGCGCTCAGCAGAACTTTTGAACGTACCGAACGTGAACCCTTAAGGTCTCCTATGCACATCGCACCGTCAGCAATCAAAGCCATGCTGGGCGAGTTCGTCGCGGAACTCGAAGAGCGTGACGAAACCGAACTCCAAACCGACGAAGAGTGGGCGCGCGAACTCGCTGCATTCATCGAGGAAAGGGCCGAGGCGTGAAGTACTACAAGTGCACTTGCGGTTGTATACTCCGCTTGACCGAAGAGCGAGCGCAGATCGAAAAGTGCGCGGCCGGCGGAACAATGACTCCGTATTTCCCGCCGATCCCCAAAGAGCACCAAGCGAAGTCGTGCGGGAAGTTGGCGCCGTGAGCAACCTCCGATTGGTCGAAGTCGACGCGCCGCCCTGGCATCGTCAGCCGAACGAAGACGAAGGGGAGTACGCATACTTTTGCGAGTGGCTGCACAGCTCGCCACGTCCCGCGCCGCCCGCGCCATCCCTCGCACTCGAGCGCCGCTGGACCGAACGAGCGACGGCCTACGACGTTGCACTAGCGACGCCGAAGACCCCCAAGGACCAAGCCAGCGCAATGCTAGCCGACGCCGTGGCGCTCGGGGCGAACGAGATCCGCAAGTGGCTCAAGGAGTCCCGCGGAGCTCAGCACACGGTCATCACTGTGAAGGACGCTGTGACACTGATCAACGTGGCAACGGAGAACAAGGAAGCCTTGGCGCGCGCCATCGAAGAAGGTGACGCCGACTTGAGCAACCTGAGTGAAGAGGATTTGGACGCACTGATCAAGGCAAAGGAAGCCGTTATGAAGTTGAGTAGCAAGCGCGGACGTTGAGCAAAGCAGCAAAGCATGTCGCTCGGGTGATTGTCCCCGACTTCCACGGCAACCACATCGACCCCCGCGCGCGCGCCGCGTTCCTGAAAGACCTGCGCTACATCCGACCCGAACAGATCGTCTTCCTTGGTGACGGCCTCGACTGCGGCGGCACGTTCAGCACGCACCAACGCGCGTACACCCACGAAATGGTGGAGAGCTACGCGGACGACTACGGCGCCGCCAACGCCTTCTTGGACGATATCGAGAAGGCCGCCCCGAATTGCCAAGAGCTGGACTACATCGAGGGCAACCACGAAGCCCACGTGGAGCGCTGGGCGTCGCGCACGTTCTTCAACAAGAAGGACGCCGACTCGTTGCTCGAGAAGTACGGCCCGATCCCGATCCTGAAGCTCAAGCAACGCGGGATCAAATACTACAAGCGAAGTGAACAGTACATGGGGCTCTCGATCCCCGGTACGATCCGCAAGGGCAAGTGCTTCTTCACCCACGGCGTGGCGCACAGCAAGCACGCAACCTACACGCACCTGACGCGCTTCGGTGCCAACGTCGTGCACGGCCACACGCACCGCGCGCAGTCCAGCAACGAACGCACCGTGACCAGCGACGGCTTTGGGGCGTGGTGCCCGGGCACGCTGGCGAAGCTCCAACCGCTGTACATGCACACCTCGCCCACGTCGTGGACGCACGGCTACGGCTTGCAGTTGGTCAACCTCAGCACTGGCCAATTCATCCACTTCAACATTCCGATCATGAAGGGGACGAGCATGCTAATCGGCATGGTCGACGCGCTCAGCAGAAGGCACGGCAAGTGAACGCGCCCGAAGCCAACCCGGTGTGGTGGGTTGCGCGCGTCCCGGGCGCGGAGTGTTGGGTGCTGACCAGGCTTTGGTTCACGGCCCGGGAGATTGCGTCCGCGGAACTGGGCACCGACGTGAACCCCGTTCGAGCTTAGGTGAACCAATGACACCAAAAGACAAGTTGGGTCGTGAGATCGTGGTTGGTGACTTCATCGTTTACGGCCACGCCCTGGGGCGGAGTGCGGGCTTGCGGATTGGGAAGGTGCTGGACGTCACGCACAAGCCGGGGCGGTATCCTAGTGACAGCCCATGGCGGATTCGCGTCCAAGGCGTTGACGACGATTGGGCGCGCGCGGGCGTGGATCGGCCGCTCGAACTTTGCCGGCCCGGCACACTGCAGTTCCCGGAGCGAACGGTTGTTGACAGGAGAAGCTTGCCACTTGCGTACGCCGCCCTGTTTACCTCGGTGGCACGGTGATTGCGGCCGCGCAGTGCGCTGGCGTGCTTCTAGTGTGGCTGATTGTGATGGCGGTTTCCGGCATGCCACAACGGGGGATAAATCGGCGTGAGGGGATTGATTCAAATCAAATGACGTTCTAAGCTGTCTGGCATGACGAAGATTCTACTGTTGCTCGTGGGTTGTTTGGTTGTTGCGTGTGGTGGCCAGGTGGGTGGGACGCCCACGGCGGACCCGGTCGGCTCGGACGACTCGGCCGGAACCGCGTGGCGTGAGCTCAATCCCGAGCAGAGCGCGCAGCACCTCGGGTGCGTCACCGTCTGGAACAACTGGACCCCGCCCGGTTGCTTCCTGACCACTGCAGAGGATCCGACCTGGCGCACCTGCGTTGCTGACCCCAATCCGATCGTCGTCATCCACGATCCGCAGGTGAAGTGCCAGCTGTCCGTCAGCTTCGAGTGCAGCTGCGAAGGCAAATAAATCGGCTTCGGCCACTTGCAGAACGTCAAATGACGATCCAAGCTAAAAGGGCGATGACGACGAACGCCGCCGAAACGTTGCCGGAAGACGACTCGCACGAGTTGGAAACCGTGGTCCCGGAAAGTGGCCCGGTGACGATCAAGGAGCCGAAGCGTTTCAAGACGCCGCGGCTTTCGTTCGAGCTCTACTGCGCTTGGGTCTTCGGTAAAATGTCAAATGAAGAAATAGCCGAAACCGTTGGCTTTGACTGAGACGCATGAAGGACCCGAAGTTCCTACCCGACCCGATCGCACCAACACTCGACGTGCTCGAGGTGCCCGCGGAGCTTCACGCCGACGTGCGCGCCGCGCTGGTGGACTCGTTCGCAGAATGGCTCGAAGGCGTCGGCTTCACTGTGCCGGCGTCCTTCGTTCGGCAACACTTGGAAAACGTCAAATGAAGAATTTGGCGCGACGGTCAGAGGTGCAATGGCGTGGCTAGACCTGGCCGAAGATCTTGCCGAGCTGTTCGAACAACCAAACCTTCACGAACTCAACGCCGAGCATGTCCGAGACAGCCGTCTTGCCACTAAGCGGAAGTTTCGAGAGCGACGCAAAGATCGCACGCAACACGAGAGAGCAAAGCGCTACCGCGCCGCGCACGCTGAAGAAATTCGTAGCGCCAACAAGGCGCGGTACTTGGAAAACAGAGAGCGTTACGACGCACCAAAGAAAACTGAAGAAGGAAGGGCGTATGAACGAGCAAGATGGGAACGACGGAAGCAAGTTCAAAACGAGCGAAGAAGAAGAGCTACGAGCCGCAATAAAGTGGTTCCACGAGAATCCCGGTAACAAGCCAGGCGAGCGCAGCGAGCGTTACAAGCTGCACATCAAAGGCGGCATGCACCCTGCGGACGTCGTGGTGTTGTTGTACCGATTGGAAAGACCGGTTGTTCGTGGTTTCACGGAAGGTGTTCCGGTCCCGTAAGTGAAGAAGATCGACTGATGAATGTTGAAGCAAGTTGTTTGGTTGGATTTGGAAACTACGGGACTCGACCCCCGAGAGTGTGACGTGCTCGAGATCGCAATTGCTGTGGCCAAGGACGGGGACCCGTTCACAATCGAGAGGCGATACACGGCCGTGCTAGACTGCGTCTCGGATCCACGCACGTGGGACCCCTTCGTGCTCGACATGCACAGCAAGAACGGGTTGCTGCTCGAGTCCACGAAGCAGCGCGAAGACAGCCGCAAGCGCAACGTCAGCCGCCTGGAAGAGGTGTGTCAAACCGTTCTCCGACACATCCCTAAGCGCGTGGTCGACGGCAAGGAGAAACTCTGGACGCTGGCCGGCAACTCGGTGCACTTCGATCTGAACTTCCTTAAGGTCCACATGCCCACGCTGGCTCAGCGGTTCAGCCATCGCCTGCTAGACGTGACCGCCGCAAAGCTGTTCTGTGCGTCGCTGGGCTTCACCGAGCCACAGACGGACCCGGCGCACCGAGCCGAAGCGGACATTGACTCGAGCATGGCTCACATGGCCAAGCTCCAAAAGTTCGTGCGCGAATACCACCTGACGCAGAGGATCGCCGCGGATGCGTTCGTCCTTCCTTTGCCGGAGGTGCCGCAAGCGCCGAGTTGCGCGGGAGTAGGTTTGCACGCTTCGTTTTCAAGAGGTGACTCGTGTTGACGAACGAAGAGGCCGCCGCATGGTTCGGAATCGGATTGACGTCCTTCTTCAAATACGTCAAACCAAAATTGCGGGCTGTGCGCGTCGGTCGAACGGTGCGCTATGACCTGGAGGACTTGATTGCGTGTCGAGACCTAATGAAGGTTGGTCAGTTGGCGATCCCCGAACTCCCGGCGGCGTTCGCACCGTCCGATTCTCGTTCAACAAGCGGCAGTGCGAGATCTCAACCGGCGAACGAGGCTACACCGAGGCTTGCGCGGCCGCTGCCCGACTCGTTCCGGAGTACATCGCGCGCGGCGGGCCAGCCCCAAAAGTCGGCGGCAAGAAGCTCCACCCTGATGCGTTGCTCGGCCCGATTGCGGCAGATTGGGTAGACAGTCTCGCGCCCACGGCACTCAACGAGGCCTTTGCACTTCAGATCGTCGCGCACATCGTCCCGTGGTTCCGCACGCTCGACCGGCTGACGCCAGAGCTGTGCCCCGAGTACTACACGCACCGGCTCGGCCAGGTGCAGCGCTCGACGGTGACCAAAGAGGTGACGTGCTTGCGCGCGTTCGTTGAGTGGCTCCACGGCAAGGGGCTGACGTCGGTCAAGCCGGACGACTTGCCAGCTGTGCCGAAGCGCGACCCGGGCACGCCGCACAAGGTGGGCAAGCGCGAGCCGCAAGCCGTCGAGCCCGCGGAACTGCGCGCCATCCTTCACGGCCTTCCGGCCCGTTGTAAGGAGCGACGCAAGGAGAGTGGTAACGAGACGCTGTGCCGGCTCCTGTACGCGCTGTACTACGAGACCGGGCTCCGGCCGAAGACGATCCATTCTCTGGCCGTCCCCGACAACTGGCGCAAGGGCGAAGACGTGTTGCGGCTCGCCGCCAAGAACGACAAGACGAAGTTTGCGCGCGCGGTGCCGATCTCGCGGGCCGCTCGTTTGATCCTGCACTGGCTCACCGAGGGCGGCACTCGGCGTGGTCCGATCTTCGGCCGGCGGCCTGACCACCGAGACACGGTCAAGCGCGTGGCCAAGGCGGTGCTTGGCGAACGTGGCGCGCACTTCCAATTCTACGACTTGCGCCGCGCAGCAGGAACGCACGCGATCAATGCAGGCGCGCCCTTGACCGGCGTGGCTTGGTTGCTCGGCCACAAGCACGTCAGTACGACTTCGAAGTACATCAAACCCGGCCAACGGGCCGCGGAGCAGGCTCTACGAGCCCGAAGGAAATCGAACCACGCGCCTTGACTGCGGTCCCCCACGCGCTATCTTGGAGGAATGCTCCGCTCACTCGTCCTCGCCCTCGGTCTTCTGTTCACGTCCAACGCCTTCGCTGCGGACCCTGACTTCGACGATCGGTGCAAGCGCGCCGGGCGTGACGTTGGTGCGTACGCCGACGAAGGCGGCCTTGGTGGCGTGCTGCAAGCTCTCATTGCCAAGCAAGTGGGGCTCACGCCGAAGCTCAAGAAAGCGTGCGTCCAAGTGGCCACGTCGGACATGTTCGCGGCGTACCAAGTTCAGCGCGGCCAGGTGGTCTACTATGACGCCGACTACGGGTTCGTGTTTCTGCTCCGTGGCTTCAAGGGCGCCGTCGAGCAGGACTCGTTGTTCGGCGCAACCGAGCTCGAAGCCGTGCGCGTCACCGGCGAGCAACGCTACAAGATCGGGCAGGTTTGGTTCCGCGCGTTCGTGGTGGAGCCCCTGGCGTTGCCACCGTCGAAACCGGCCCCGTGATTGGTTCTAGTGGCGCTCCTAGTGGCGCCGCGTTGGCATCGGGTGCGAAGGAAGGGACTTGAACCCTTACAGGAGTTACCCCACTGGAACCTGAAGCGGGCGGGCGTAGTCCAAACCGGGCCATTTGTCGAGACTTTTGCGCGATTTCGGTCCGCTGGCCTTCGCGTTTTTTCGTCCCGCAACGGGGGGTTTTAGTGGCGCCACTAGGCGACCGAATCCGCCAATCCGGATTGACCGATTGACCTTGGTGTGGGATGTGTAGGCGGTCGCGCGGACCCGATTACAGCCGAGCCCGCGCAACCTAACCACAAGGGAGCGAGCCCTCATGGCTGACGTTGCTTTTACTGGGCGCATTGAGCCCCAGCAAGTGATCGCGTTCGTCCACCGTCGGATAGGCGAGCAGACGACCCTGATTCTGAAAACCGCGGAGACCTTGCGCGGATTGGCAGACCAACTGGAGGACATTGCCGCACTCCCTGCCACAGCGGACCCGTACGCCATTCGCGGCGCGTCAATTGGCCTCGGTGCAATCGCAACGCAAGCCGCCTTGTACGTCTCCGCGTTGCCGGCGTACGGGATGGCGTTGGCGGTCCTATGCGAGGTGAGACAACTCGGATCCGACCAGGAATAGAGGGACGTCAATCCCCATTGTGTACGAGTTGCGCAACCCCTCGCTAATGTCAGGCTACTGCCTGGGGTCGAACACAGAGGGCGAAATGATTTACAGCAAGACTAACAAGAAGGCGTTGGCGGAGCGGGCACGGTCGAGCCGACGTCCCTTGCCAGAGAGTCGAACGCAGAGAGTGGCGGCGAGGGTGCTCGGTGCGACGTTCGACGAAGTGGAGGCTTCGATCCAAAAAGCAAGAGCCGCACTAGACCAAGCGTTAGCTGTGGTCCGTGCGGCTCGACCCGACAATGACGACGAAGAGGGCTAGCGTCGGAGCGGAGAAGGGACGCGGAAGGTTTGCAGCTCCGGGGACGACGAAGGTGCGCGGCCGGTCGGAGAGTAGGCGGAGTGCGGAAGGTTCACACCCCAACGAGCGTACGGCGGATCCAAGAGTGGGACCAGGCCGTAACTGTGGACCCACTTGTGTGTGCTCGGCGTCGGATACGACGCGCGTAAGACGCCGTGCATTTGAGGCGGCGGTTGCTCGGCTGCCAGGTTGTGGATCTTCTTCAGCGCGTCGTCCTTCTTCTCGATCGTGCGCTGTGCCATCGCCAGACGGGCTTCAGCGTCCTCTTTGGCGGCGGCCACGTCGGCCAGTGCGTGAAGCAGAATCGAGAATTCCAGATCGTTGTACGCCGGCTCACGTTCGATTGTGACGGTCACCTGGCGCCCCTTGTCGCGTTCGTTGACGACGCGCTTGCACGCCTCGGCCAAGGGCTCTCCTGGTTGAGCGCCGAGCGTGGTGCGTGCTTCCAAGACGATCTCGTGCATGCCGTTGAAGTCGTTCAAACGATTTTCTGCTGTTTGAACGGAGCGCCGTGCGGCGTGCTGCAACGTCTCGCCGCCACTCTCTGCGTTCGACTCTCTGGCAAGGGACTCCGCAACGTCTTGGAGAAGACTGTCACGATTGACCGTCTCGTGGCGCGCTTGATCCCGCTCCTTCACCACGCGAAACGCCGCGCCTGGCAAGGTCTCTCCACACTGCGCGCCAAGTTCCTTACGGGTCGCGTTGTGCACCTCTTTGGCGTTTGCATAGTCGGCTTCCAACTCAGCCACCTTCTTGCGCAACGCCACGTTTTCTGTCACGAGGTTTTCGACTTCGCGCAGCACGTCGAGCTCACCACAGATCCGCCTAGCGCCGCCGATTGGGTCGAGCGTCTTCGCCACATCCTCTAGCGCAACATCGGCCACGTGCTTGACCAGCGCGCGCCACCCTTGCTGGCGTTGTGGGTCTAGGTCTGACCATTGCACGAACGCGGAGCCCCAACCCGTGTTGGTTCGCCGCCGAATGATCGGCGCGTGCACATCCAAAACCTTCCGGGCTTGTTCTGCTACTTGATCCAAATTCTTCATTTGATGTTTGCTTTCTCTTCCAAAAACGTTGCGCATTCCTCGAAGTGGTCCGCATGATCCATTGCGGCGCGGTTGAAGGTGGGGCCGCCATACGCCCGATCGGCGTGGCGTTCGGCTTGAAGCACCTCGGCTGCCACGGCGCAGCACAGCGCGCGCAAGGCCATGCCAGGAATGCATGTCACTCCTTGGTGTCCTTGGCCGGGTCGTCCGGCGGTTGGTTGGTATCCCTCCCGGCGTGGGCCCCTGTTTCCAAGGGAGCGGGCGCATGAGGCGCTCCTTGCAAATCGTCATTTGACGTTTCAGCAAACACTCTGGCGATTGTTTCGCCATAGTCAAGGCCGAGTTCGGCAGATAGTTGACGAATTGCCCGCGCAGCCGGTCCCGCTGGAATGTTAGGGCGCATGGCCGCCGAGCTGTGGGCGCGCGCCTCACGCTTGGCCAGGTGGGAGGCCTTGGACGCCTCGGTGGCGTTGGTGCGGGCTTTCTTCGGGTTCGTTTTGCGCTGGGGACTTGACGCAACCGACCCGTTTTGCGCTGAGGACTTGACGCAACTGGGCTCGTCCGGGTCCGTTTTGCGCTGGGGACTTGACGCAACGTGCTCGTCCGGGTCCGCTTTGCGCTGGGGACTTGACGCAAGACCGAACTTCAAGCGGAGCAAGTGGTCCTTGATGCGCGCCGTGAATTCCTCATCTGACTCATTTGGGGTCCGTTTGGGCATCGTCATTTGATGTTTCAAGGTGCGTCGTGCGTGGTGCGCTGTCAAGTTGCGCTGGGGACTTGACGCAACAAGACCGTCCGAGCCCACGTTGCGCTGGGGACTTGACGCAAAATGGACCCGTTGCGCTGGGGACTTGACGCAAAATGGACCCGTTGCGCTGGGGACTTGACGCAAAACGAAGCCTCCGCCCCGGAATAGAACGACCGTGCTATTTTTACATTTGGGGTCGTTGCGCACATTTCCGCCGATCGTAGGCCGGCGAAAAGTTCCGGCTCCGAGGCCAGAGCGGGGCGCGTTGCGCTGAGCGCTTGACGCAAAACGGGCCGCGGAGGCGAAAAGTCGGCTCAGCAACAGAGGTATACCTATCCTTAATGACCCGACCCTATACCGTCCATTTAGCAGGAAACGAACAGCTGTTCGGTCGGCCGGGTTATTGCTCGTTCATGGCAAACGATCCGGCCGGCAAGCCCGGCTATGCAGCAAACCTGAAATCAAACCTGGCCAAGCGCGTTAGCGTCCTCCAAGCGCACGATGCAGCATGGCGACCCCCTGAGGTGTGTCCAGACGTGCGTGAGTACCGCTCCGCAGTAAAGGAAGCGCAAGAGCGGCACGAAGACCTAGGTGACTTCGTCACCGAGCGCGAAGCCGCCCGCGACGCCACCGAAGAGGCCATGCGTTCCGTTGAGCATGCGTACGCCCGCGGGGAGGCCACCGGAGCCGACTTTACCGAGGCTATGAACGACTACCAGAGCGCGTGTGAAGCCGTCGAAGCCGCCAAGGACGCAGTAGCGCGCGCCGCCGCGGACATTCGCCGGGCCGAGCTCAAATTGCAGTGGGCTGAGGCGGTTGTGGGTGGTGCTGCGCGGCGTGCCAAGCTAGAGCGCCAACTAGCCGCCGAACTGCGAGGAATTCAGCTCCTACTAGGTAAGGACCTGCCTGCGGACCATCCCGAGACGCACCGACGCACCGCGCGCGCCGCCTTCTTGGCCCCCGTGATCGCTGCCCGCCGCAATATCACGCGCTACCTACCCGAGGCCGAGCGCGCCGCATGGGACAAGGAAACGGACGCGCTGGAGTCCTAGGCGAGCGGGGCAATGCACCGAACCGCAGGAAACAGGCCGATTCGTGAGTCCGCCGAGCTTCGCGCCGCAGTGGGGCCACTAGAACCGACTGCGCGGCCCACGGCGCCGTTAATGATTACGCGCACTTAGCGCAGAGATGGATCCCGCTCCGCGTGGTGGCGTCGTTCGCGGGCGTGAGGGTCGCTTGGCAGAGGACGCAGTGGGGCTTGTGCTCCACCTCAGCGAGGGCTTTCCGCAGGTCGTTCAAGCGGCCCTGAGCGCCCGCAAGGAGCGCGCCGCAGGTGTGGCCTGAAGCGCCGTAAAGTTCGCCCTCAGGGCGCCGTCCGCAGGCCATCTCTGTGCGGGCTAGCTCGTCCTCGGCCCCCGAGATCTCGCGGGCCAAGGTCTTCAGCAGCAGTGCGCGGGTTGCGTTCGTCATGGTCAGACTAGTCCGTGGGGGTTCATGTCGGTTTTGCGGGTGATGTGCTCGCCCATGGCCACGCTGATGGCGACGCCCGGGGAAGCGGCGAGCTCGGCTTGCCAGCGTTCGAGCTCCTTGGCGGCATCCTTGCCTTGCTCGAAGGTCATCAACTGGCCGTTGGTGCGGAGGATGACGCCCGATTCGCGACCCAATTCCGAGCCGAAGTCGAGGTAGATTTTCGTTGCGGGGTGGATAACGATCGTCGTCATGGGGTACAGCTTAGCAAGTGGGGGACCGCTGTAAAGGTAGTCCCCCGAGAAATCGTCATTTGACGTTTACAGCTTGGGAAGATACGCACCGTGTGGGATAATCTTGCCGTTGTGGATGACGTGGAAGTGGCCAAGCCCGTTGCGCTCACCCCAGTTGCCGATCTCAGCAACGTGCACATAGCAGCGGCCGTGCATGTCGTGGACGTACGCCTCGTACTTCCTGCGGTCCCCGTCCACCTTGTAACCCTTCTTGGTGTGCTTGTAGGTGGGGGTGCGGGCCGCGTTCAAGCGGGCGGCCAAGGCGTCAGCGGCCAAGCGCGCAGAGACCGATTCAGCAGCCAATTCCGGGGCGCGCTCGGGGGCAATGCCGCACGAAAGTAGGTAGACGGTGCGCTCGACCACGTTCGTGCTGTATTCGTTCGTCATGGGGTACAGCTTAGCAAGTGGGGGACCGCGGTCAAGGAACAATCGACGTCGAGGCCTGGATCTTGTCCCACTTCTTCGCACAGGTGGGGCAGGTGGGGCGTGATGTGCGTTCGTCCTCAGCGTGTGCGTACTCGTCCACCAAGTTGTCGGCCTTGACCGCACAGCCGGTGCGTATGGTGTACCCCTCTGCGCTGATGAAGGCGATGTGAGTCAAGAGCGCACGTTCGCCGATATCCTTGCCCTTGTACGCGCCGCCGAGCACGCCCAACGTTTGAACGCTCTGGAACTCCACCACCATGCGACCAGACTTGAATGTTTGCATGGGTTGATAGTAGCGCGCGGGGGACCGCTGTCAAGGGTCTCGAAAGAACGGCGGGGCCGATTCACTGGCACAACCTTTGCGATCGCTAGTCTGTTCACCTCTGAACGCTTGTTCAGGGTTCGCGGTCGAGCAGCAGATCGTCCGCCGCATAGCAGTAGGACTCGAGCGCGCGCCGCGTGAGCTCGCCCAACGTGACCCCCTGACGCTCGGCAACGTCGCGCCAGTGGGCCGCGCGCCCGTCAGGATCGGGGACCTTCAAGTCAAGCCTTGGCGTGCGGTGCGTGCCTGAGGTGACGGGCGGACGCCAGGCGAAGGGGTGGGTGGGTGTGGGGTCCGCGGCGGCGTGTTGCTTGACGGTCAGGCCGCACACCGCGCAGCCAACTCGAGGGGAGCGGGTCATGCTGCGCGTCGACCTGCGGCGCGGGCGGCAATCCCCTTCTTCACATCCGCTAATCCAGGGTGCGGCCCTGCCACGAAGGAAGCGCCCATGCGAATCAACAAGCCCCAAGCAATTTGCTCGGTGCGTCGTCGCACGTAGTCGCGAAGGTCCCCAGGTGTCGGCTCCACAGCCCGCACGCCGTCGAAGCTGTAGAGTTTTCCAGCGCCGTCCCGAACGAACCACATCATTCCGTCGACGCCGCGGCAAACGTTGAAGTCCTGCATGGCCCTCAAACTAGCAAGCGGGGGACCGCGCGCAAGCCTTAGCAGCACATTTGATTTTAATCGGCTGGCCGGACAGAATGGCCGCCGTGTTGCAGAGGTACGACCGATCCCGACTCGGGCGCGCCACTCCTACCCCGGTAGGTGGCGTGCGCGTTCCCGCGTTCGTTTCGCGTACAGGTGTGCAGTCCTACCGCATGCCGGACGGGTCCGTCCGCCGTGAGTACCGATCGCCCGAAGAGGTGTTCCACCCCGACTCGCTCGCCAGCTTCCGCGGCGCCAGCGTGACGGTTGGGCACCCCGCGCGCGTCACGCCGAAGACCTTCAAGGCGCTTTCGGTCGGCTTCATCCTCGACGCGCCGACGCAAGCCAAGGAAGCGGACGGGCAAAGCTACGCCGCGGTCCATTTGGACGTGAATGACGCTGACGCCGTTTCCGCCGTCGCGGACGGCAAGCTCTGCGAAAACAGCCTGGGCTACACCTGCGATTGGGACCCGACGCCCGGAACCGACCCGGTCACCGGCGAGAAATTCGACGGCTACCAGCGGAACATCCGCATCAACCATTCCGCCTTGCTCGAGCAAGGCCAGGCGCGCGCGGGACGGCTCGCTCGCGTGGTCACGGACCAAAGCGACGAAGCCGCCGAAATGCGACTCGACGCGGACGGTAACCAAGTTGCCGCACCCGCGGCGGAAAGCAAACGTCAAATGAAGATCCTGATTGGTGGGAAGGAGCTCGAGGGCACGGAACTGCAAGCCGCAGTGTGCTTGCTCGAGCAGGCGAACAAGACGGCGTCCGATCGTGCGGACGCGGCCGAGGGCAAAGCAGCGGCCGAGAAGGCGCGCGCGGACAAGGCCGAGAAGGACCGCACGGACGCAGTGGCAGCGGCGAGCCCCGAAGCAATTGCCAAGCTCGTGGCGGACGAGTCGGAGTTCCGCGCCCTGGTTGCGCCGGTGCTCGGCGACAAGTTCGACTTTGCCGGCAAGAGCCGCAAGGACGTCAAGATCGCGGCCGTGGAAAAACTCGACGGCCTGAAGATCGACTCCGAGAAGAGCGACGCATTCGTGGATGGCTGTTTCGAGTCGGCCATGTCCCACGTCAAGAAGGCCGAGAAGAAGGACGCAGGCGCGTCGGGTTCGGAGGACTACTCCAAGCGCGACACGTCGAAGCTCACCAAGGCGGACGCCGAGCTCGCTGACATGAGCGAGGCCGAGTGGGCCGCGCGAATCGACCAAATGGTCGCTGACAAGTCGAAGAAGGGAACCTGAACATGCCGCAAGCCTGGCAAACTGACATTGCGGAGTCGATCTCTACGACTCCGGCCGCGGGCCAGCCTGCGGAACAAGTCTCCGATCTTCGCTCCGGCCGCGTTGCCGAGGTGTTGATTCCCCCCGGCCTTTTGGTCACTCCTGGCACCGCGCCGACGCAGCTCAAGTTGCCGACCAGCGCAGCCGAGGTGATCAAGGGTTTGGGCGTCTCCGTGCTGATGAAGATCAGCGAGAGCGGCCCGAACTTCCAAATCGGTGACGCGGTCTTGTACCTCGAAGAGGGCGAGATCTGGGTTGCCGTCGAAGCGGCCGTGACCGACGGCTCGGACGTCTACGTGCGCTTCGCAAACGGCGCCTTTACTCAAAAAGGTGCCTTCCGTGGCGACGCCGACACCGCTACCGCGGGCAAGCTTTCGGGCGCCCGCTTCACCAGCACCACGACGGGCGCGGGATTCGCGAAGGTTCGCTTGAACCTGCCGGCGGTCTGAACGTCAAATGAAGTTTCCGTAGAACAGCCAAAAAGCAATGCCGACCGCACTTCAACGCGAATTGACGTTCCTGATCGCCGAACGTCGCAAGGCCTACCGGCCTCTTCAGTGGCGTCAGATCGTCCAGCTGAAGCGAGGAATCCCCGAGTGGGCGGAAAACCTCGAAGTCATCAAGCTGAGCGAGCAAGCGAACGAGCCCGTTCCGCATCAGATGGGGAACCAGAAGGCACCCACGCCGAGCTTCGATCGCTCCGCGGGCTACCTCAAGTTGGTGGAGTTCGCGCTCGCCTACCAGATCTTCGACAGCGAGTTGATTCGCTCGGAGAAGATGGGGATCAACGTCAGCGCTACCAAGGTGCTGGCGAACAGCCGCGCGACGGAAGAGTTCCTGGACAAGGTCTCTCTCATTGGCCACGCGGCGTACAACCTCGTGGGCGTGTTCCGCTGCGCGGACGTCACCCCCATGACCATGACCAGCGCGCTGTCCGATCTCTCGGATGACGAAGTGGTCAAGGTGTTCGGCAACTTCTGCTTCAAGGTCAAGAACGACACGAAGCAGAACAACGCCTGCACTCGGCTGGTCTTGCCGGACAACACGTTCCGCTACCTGTCGACGCGCTACATGGACGGCTCGGACGTCAGCACGCTCGACAAGATCCGCAAGGCGTTGCCCGGCGTCGAGATCGTCGACTCCTACAAGGCGCGCACCGCGGGCGGCACGTTGACGAACGGCGTGGGCGACAAGCACCGCTGCGTCGCGCTGGACAACTCGACGGACGTCGTCGAAATGCCCATGGTCCACGAAATGACCGACGGCGAGCCGCTGAAGATCCACAACGGCTACGAGGTGCTTCAGACGATCAAGTTCGGCGCGCCGATCGTCTACAACCCGTTGGCGATCTGTTACCTCGACCTGGCGGACGATCCGCTCGGCTCGACCGAGGACATGGTCTCCGTCGCGCTCTGAGCGTGACGCGAAACGAGGCAAGGGGGCCCGCCGCGCGCGGGCCCCGTCACCTCAAAGTCTCTTCCTGAAAGGGCAATCCTATGCTTCTGAAGAACCAAAAGCCGGCCTCCGGCAATGCGAACGGCGTGCTTGCCGGAAACGCAGTCAACCTCCCGGCGCTCGGCGCCGCGCGCATCAAGTGCGGCTCGTTGTCGCTCGACCTGAATGCGGACGTCGAAACCAGCACGCTGACTTTCACGGTCGCGTGGGAAGGTTGCGACACCGCGGACTTCGCGTCCCCGATCGCCCTCGCCAACAATGAGGTGAACGCGGCCGCGGCCGTCGTCGGCACTGGCACGGCTGGCGCGGACGCCAACATCGTCAAGAGCTACTCGGCGCCACCCTCGGCGTACGCCTTCCGCTACGTCCGCGCGAAGATCGTCGTGGGCGTCGCGACTGGCACGACCAGCGACACCTACGCAACGTCGTACCGCTACCGGGTGTGAGAGGCGGAATGCAACTGAGAGCAAGGCTCCATTTTCGGCTTGGTTCGCGCGCGCTCAAACGGGGCGAGCTATGCGACGTGACCGAGCGGCATGGGGCCATGCTCGTGGCGATGGGGTGGGCGGAGGCAGTTCCGGCGCAAGTCGAGCCAACGCCCACCCCTGCCACACTTCCCGAAGAGACGCCGGCACCCGCGCGCGCGCCGCGCAAGGAGTCGACACCAGCGGCGCCAGTGCACGCGCCGCGCGCGGACCGCACGGCCGCTTGTAAGCACTGCGGCAAACCCTACTTGGCCCACCCGAAGCGGCGCGGTCCCGTGCCGGCGGACGGTTGCGGCGACATGCGTTCCGGCTTCAGGGCGAAATGAACAAGGCCACGTTTCTCGTACGCTTCCCCGAGTTCGCCGCAACCGACGCCGAGCAGACAGGTCTCGTGGACGCCTGCCTGGACGAAGCGCTCAAGGCCGTCAACGCCGAGATCTGGGGCGCCAAGTTCGACCAAGTGCACGCGCTCGAGACCGCGCACCGCCTGGCGATCACGCCGTTCGGTCGTAACGCGAAACTCTCAACCGCGACAGGTGAATCGACGTACGGCGAACAGCTCCGCAAGATGCGCGTGGCCGCGGCGTGCGCCGTCAGTCGCCAGGGGTGACGCATGAAGCGCCGCGATCGGGTCTCCGCAGAGTGGCAAGAGTTCACCAAACTCCCCGAACTGACGACGATCGAAGTTGGGATTTTCGAAGACGCCGGCACGGCCCAGAAGATCGCAGGCGATGGACAAGGGCCGGTGGAAGCAACGCTGGCCGAGATTGCTTCGTTTCATGAGTTCGGTTTGGGCGTTCCGCAACGCAGCTTCCTTCGGGCGTGGTTCGACGAAAACGAAGAGCGGCTTTTCGCCACGTTCGTGGATCGCCTGGGCGCCAACGGCCCTACAGGCTGGGCGGTCGCCCTGAACCAAGTGGCGCTTTGGGTACAAGCCGACATTCAGTTGCGAATCACGAAGCACATCCCGCCGCCGCTGAAGAAGGCGACGGTGGACCGCAAAAAGAGCTCCACCCCGCTGATTGACACGGGCCAGCTCCGCGCCGCGATTACCGCTCGAGTCAACGGAAAGCCCCCAGCATGATCACGTGGTACGGCGTAAAATCTGCAATCAAAGCCGCCGTGGTTGCTTCGTCCGGGCTCGTCCCCGGGCAAATCGCGTGGGCGAAGCGGCCCCAGTCGGCTACGAATCGCGCCGTCGTCTTGCAGGTTGTGGACGCGCCCGCGGATGGCTACGCGCGTGTGGTTGAGACCTTGTCGGCGGACAGCACGTCCTTTGACATAGCGGTCAGTAAAACGGTAACGTTTACCGTCAACGTCAGAGCGGAAGTTCCAGCGCCTGACGCAAATGGAGACTCGCAAGACCTTGCCGAAGCAATTCGCCTGGGGCTCGAGTTGCCGTCAATCAAAGCAGCACTCAAGGCGGCGGCAAACGTCGTCGTCGTCGCGTTTCCAATGAGCGTGACCCCCTTCGGATCGATCATGATCGACCAAAGGGAGGTAGACACAACGTCGTTTGACGTTCAGTTCCGGGCAGAGTTCAGCAAGAACGATCCACTACCTCAAGGGTGGATCGAACGTGTCGAAGGCGAGGGCGTTTTGACCGACGTCGACGGCACGGAAATCCACGTAACGTTTGAAGCAGAACGGCCGTAAAATGGACGTTTCCGAAATCATCAGCGTCAACGTAACCGTTCAAGACGCTTCCGTTAGTCAGGCAGGTTTTGGCACGATCGCGATCTTCTCCGCGGACGGCCCGGGCGTCCCTGGTAGCTGGCAGGGTACTTACAGCGCGAACCCCGCAGGTCTCGCCCAAATGGTGACCGACGGCTTCGGCGCGACTCGGTCTACTTATTTGAAGGCTTCGGCGATCTGCAATCAGAGCCCGCGTGTCTCGCAGTTCAAGGTCTACAAGCGCGCGACGCCGAACGTTCAGTCTCTGACCGTCAAGGTCACGAACATCACTCAAAATTACGTTCAGAAATTCGACATTGGCTATCTTGGCGGCGCGATGACGACAATCAGTCGTCCGAACGGCTTCGGCGAGACCGCAACGCAAATCGCTACGGCGCTCGAGCTCTTGATCGAGGCGGTCACCGGGATTTCGTCAAACGCTGCTACGGACACGATCACGATCACGCAAGAGACGCCGGGCAACGATCGGTTCTACGTCAAGAACGTGAAGCGCGAGTTGGTGCTGGATGACCCGAGCCCCGACGCCGGCATTGCCACCGACTTGGCGAACGCCGCGATCGAAGACCCGGACTTCTTCGCCTTCGTGATCGACTCGACGTCCGCCGCGGAGATCACAGCCGCGGCCACTTGGGCCGAAGCCAACAAGCGTATGTTCCACGCGCTGTCTTGCGACAGTGACATTGTTGCAACCGGCTCCGCGGACGTGGCGAGCGCGCTCAAGACCAGCAATCTAAATTTCACCACGGTCGCGTTTACGCGGGACACCAGGGGCGGACTGGACGCCGGCATCCTCGGCCGTCAGCTGAGCCAGGCGCCAGGTAGCTCAAGCTGGCACGCGAAGACGATCTCCGGTCCGGCCGTCGACAACCTGACCAAGAGCGAATCCGACTTCGCGCGCGGTAAGAACGCGCTGACCTACCAGAACGTCAAGGGTCTCTCGTGGGTGATCGACGGCAAGGCGGCGAGCGGCCGCTTTCTCGATATCACGATCGGAATCGAGTGGCTGAAGGCGCGCATTGCTGAGCGCATCGTCTTTTTGATGGCGACGCTCGAGAAGATCCCTTTCACGAACGCCGGGATCGGTTTGGTCGAAGCTGAGGTCCGAGCACAGCTCGGCGCGGCGGAGTCGGCTGGTTTGATCGACACCGGTTGGACGGTCACGGCGCCCAAGGCGTCCGACGTCAGCCCGACGGATCGCGCGAATCGTTTGCTGCCCAACATCAAGTTTGCGGCTCGTCTGCAAGGCGCCGTTCACAAGGTGCAAATCGACGGCACGGTTTCGGTCTGACCCGAAACGTCAAATGAAGTTTTGAGAAAGACCGAAGCATGACCTCCACCCGACTTGCCGTTTACGATAGCGAAGCGGTCACCCTTTCCGTGTGCGGCATTGCAATCAACGACATGCGCGTTGTAGACGAGTTCGTCTCGATCGACCAAGAGGGCGACGCCTTCGAAGATGAAGCGGCCGCGGACGGCGGCGTGATTCGGTTCGCCACGCACGAGACGCGCTACACCGCCACGATCAAGCTGAAGGGCGCCAGCGCGGAAAACCCCAAGCTGGCCGCGCTTCATGGTTTGGACACGAACTCACTGAATGGCGCTGGCATCGGTGCCTTCTTGCTGAAGGACACCAACGGAAGCACGATCTACTCGAGCCCGACTTGCTGGATTGCCAAGGCGCCCACGAAGGGCTTCGGCAAAAATACGGGGGACGTCGAGTGGAAGATTCGACTAGTGGCCAGGCCGTCCAATATGTTGGCTGGCGGCAACTGAGCCGCTGACCGCGCAACAATCGCCAAGTAGAAAAGCCCCGTTCTATGAGTCGAGATCCCGTCGAGTTCCAGATCGAAGAAGCCCAGTTCAAGGTCCAACCCCTCAAGCTGAAAGACGCCATGAGAGGTTGGGCCATCCTGGCAAACGTGCTGCTGCCTGCGGCGTTCGGATTGGACCAGCAAGGCCCCGCGGCCATTGCCGGCGCACTCTCCGGGCTCGAGCGCTTGCCCGAGTTGTTCGACATGTTCGCACCTCGAACACAAGTTAAGTTCGGCGCGGTGCCGAGCTTCGCGCCGCTCGCTACGTTCGCCGAAGACGTGTTCGCGCGCCGCTCCGATCTTCTCTTGGCCTACCTCGTCGAATGCGTGGTGACCGAATTTGGCCCTTTACTCGACGCGCGTGGAAGGAGCGTGTTGCAGCAGACGGGCAGCCGCTTCGGCTCTCTCCTGGCGTTGACTGGTCAATCTACGGCGTCGCCTTCCACCCCAGAGTGAAGGATAGCCTTTACGAGATCTTGGACCGCTGGTCGCTAGAAGATCTCTTCGAGGCTTGGGACGTCTTGAACGCGCTGGACGAAGCGGAGCGCGAGGCCGCAAAGAAGAAAGACTGATCAGTGGCATCACTCCGGGAACTTCTGCTCGAGATCAAGATCAAGAGCGACAAGAAGGAGGTTGACGCCACTAATCAGGCTTTCAATCAGGCCACGGCTAGCGCTGCGAAGTTCGAGTCCAACGTCCAGACCGCTATCGGCGGGCTCGTTGCTTTGCGTGGTGAAGCGCAAAAGACCGCGGCCGTCGTAAACAAGATCGCAACGACGCCGTTGCGTCCGCCGAATGCTGCAACCCCACTCCGGGCGGAAAACTCAGCGTTGCCGGACGTGGCCGCGCCTGTTGCTGCGAAGCGTTCGCAGAAGGACATTTTCGCAGGCGCACTGAACGAGGCCAAAGGGAAAATCAACGGCGTTCTGAATAGCGTCACGAGCTTGCGCGCAGGTGTGCTCGCGTTCGGCGCCGCCGTTGTTGGCAACTTCGTTTCCAAATTCGTGGGCGATGTGATTTCGGCGGGGGACGCGCTGGACGACATGTCCAAGCGGACTCGCCTTTCCGCCGAGTCGCTTCAAGTCTGGCAGAAATTCATTTCAGAGAACGCAGCCGGCGCGGGCCCCGAGGTGTTGGAGTCGAGCGTGCGTCGTCTCACTCGCGCGATGGCTCAAGCGGGCAAGGGCGCGAAGCAGCCGGTAGCCGCATTCAAAGACTTGGGCGTTGCCTTCAAGAACTCGGACGGAACGTTGCGGCCGACGGAAGAGGTCTTGATCGATGTGGGGTCGGCGCTCGCCAAAATGGACGACGACGCCAAGGCCGCGGCGCTTGCAACCCAACTCCTTGGCAACGCTGGCACGGCGTTGGTTCCCGCGTTCGAGGGCGGCGCGGACGCGGTCCGCAAGCAAACTGCGGCCATGCGCGAAAACGTCGCCATGTCCAGCGAAGAGGCCGCGGCACTCGGGAAGCTGGACGACTCGCTCGGCCGTTCCGCTAGCGCGTGGAAGGTAATCAAGGCGCGAATCGTTATCGGACTGCTCCCATTGATCACGCTCTTGATCAACGGGTGGGAGGCATTGTCCAAGAAGGTCCGGGACATCGTCCGGACTACGAGCATTCTGCAAACCGCGTTCTTGATGCTTTCGGGCGGAGGCCTGTGGAAGCTCGTGCAGATTGTCGGCGCCTTCGTCACCAAGGCAGGCGGTTGGCGTGTTGTCATGTCAATGATGGGGCAAGGGCTCCGAGCGGCCGCAAGCGCGGCGTTTCGGTTCCTTGTACCGCTGCTTTTGATCGAAGACTTCCTGACCTTCCTTGCGGGTGGCAAGTCGGTCTTTGGTCGGGCGTTTGACGAGATCTTCGGGGGTGGCGGCGCGGTCAAAGCGCGGAACGAAATCCTAGCGTTCTTCGATCAAATCACAGCAAAGTGGAACACGGAGATCGCGCCGGCTATCGCGCAGGTGTGGCCGATTTTGCAGCAGATCGGCACGGTGGTCGGCTCGGTAATCCTGGGCGCGCTGAACTTGATCGGTATGGCGCTGTCCGACAACAAGGACAAGACCCTCGAACTTGCCAACGCCTTCCTGAACAACATGGCACCGGCCGTGGAAGCCGTGCGGGACATGTTGAGCTCGCTCGGCCGAGGGTTGAACGCGGTCGGTTTGGGTAGCGCGGCGGCGGGTGTGTTTGATGCGGCGAGCTCGTTGGACGACAAGGCCGCCAGCATGCGCGGCGCGGGCAAGACGATCGCCCGCAACGACTCGAGCAACGGCGTTGCCGAAAGCGACCTGGCCGCCCGTATGGCCGTGTTCAACGCACGGAGCATGCCGCCCGGTCTCGCGAACAATCCGGCTGGCGCCGCAGCGGCCAACCCGGTGGCTGTGCAAGCCGGTGGACGAGTCGTCACCCTCACGGACAACCGCAAGATTGAAGTCACCGTCCCGGCGAGCCCTTCACCCGGCGCGACGGGCCGCGCCGTAGGCCAAGGCGTCAGCAACGCACTTGACCAAGACCGACGTCAAGTTTTGAGCGGGGTTCAGTAATGGCTGAAGGAACACCCGATTTCTTGGTCTGGGAAGACGACAACGGCGAGCGGCACGCGCTCAACGTCGACTTGGTGAAGACTCACGAAGACGAACGGTCGGCCACCGTGACGTCGCATCCGGTGGAGCAAGGCACGAAGATTGGAGACCACGTAATCCACGATCCGGATCGGTTGACGCTCGAGATCGCACAGACTCAAACGCCGCTACCGCTGCCCGCACTCCCTGACGTGGCGTGGGTGAAGCCGGAGGGGTTCAGTACGCAAGTTGTCACGCTCAACGTGCGCAAGTCCCTTTTCCAACCCGGTGGCTTGCTCGCCGTTACACGCGCCGTTGGCGACGCAGTGTCGAGCCTTCTTGGCGTCGAAGAAGAGACCACGCAAGCTTCAGTCTTCCAGGCGGATCAACCTGTCGATCGAATCGGCGAGCTCCACGACCAGTTGATTTCGATCAAGACCAATTCGCGATTTTGCACGGTTACTTTTCGCGGTCGAGTCTATCCCAATTTTCTCGTTACCAAGGTGAACTGGTCGAGTGCGCCGCGCGAGGTTGGGATCGGTCGGTTCAAGCTCGAGCTCGAGTCGATCCGGATTGTGACGAACGCAACCGCGGAGCTTCCGGACCCGGCGTCGCTTCGCTTGAAGCCGGCGAAGCAACAGACCAACCCGCCGAAGCCGGGATCGGGCGGCGCGACGGACGCAGCCAAGCAACCGAGGGAGTCGATCCTAAGTCAGGCCACCGGAGCCGGGAGACTGAGCTCGTAATGCTGCTTCAACTGAACATTCAGACGGACGGTGAAACGCCGTTCCTGACGCACCGAACCACCTTGGAGGGCAAGGACTACGATCTGGTTTTGCAGTGGAACGAGCGGCGTGAGCTGTGGACCGCAACAGTAAAAACGGTTGACGGCGAGATCTTGATTGCGTCGAAGGTGCTGCGTCACGGACACAACTTGCTCGCGCGTTGCGTGTCGCCGAACAAGCCGCCAGGGATTCTGTATTGTTGGTGCACGACACCCGCAAATCTATCGGCGCCCGGCGTCGCCGATCTCGGCGTGCGCGCGGGGATCTTCTACTGGACGTCGGACGAAGTGGCGGCGTGATGGCTGGACAACTTCAATTCCGCCGCTCGTTCGTAGCAGAGTTCGGTGACATCAAGATCGATGGCACGAACGGCGCTGACGATACGTTGCGCGTAGAGTTCAACATCGAACGCGACAAGCTTCCGTGGCCCAATAACGCCGAGCTCGTTGTCACGAACTTGAGTGAGAGCACGCGAGACAGACTGACCGCCGCCGGGCCCGCCGTTGCGCGCATTGCCGCAGGGTACAACGCGGACCCGAGCATCATTTTTTACGGGTTGTTGGATCTTGTAGATCATCAGAAAGACGAAAGTAGCGGCGACTGGTACACCCGGCTTTCGTCGAGCGACTGCGGAGAGAAGATCAAGCAAGCGAAAGTTTCGAAGTCTTTCGCGAAGGGCACGACCGTCGGTGCCGTCGTCAAGGAGATCCTGAAGTCGCTTGGCTTAGGCGAGGGGAACCTTAAGGATTTCGCGTTCGACTCGGACATGTTGCGCACGCTGCCCGCGGGTGGCGCGTTGCACGGGAACGCTGTGGAAGAGCTGACTTACTTCCTTCGCTCCGCGGGGCTCGAGTTCAGTATTCAGAACAGCAAGATCCAGTTCGTCAAGATTGGGCGCGGAGTGCCCAACGCGCAAGGCCCTTTGCTGACGCCCAACACCGGCTTGGTTGGTTCCGTCACGGTCAGTTTGGAGAAGGCCACGGACCTGACGCGCAAGAAGACCAAGAAGACCGCAGCACGCGCAATCGAGACGGTCTTCGGCGAGAAGGTCGACATGGTCAAGACGATCGAGGGGAAATGCTTGCTGAACGCGGACCTTGTCCCTGGCGTTCCTTTCCGCGTCGAGTCCGCGACCGTCAACGGAGACTTCTTGTGTTGCGCGTGTCGGCACCGTGGGGATTCGCGCGGCCCGGACTGGTACACCGAGTGGAAGGGTATTCCGTTGGAGGACGTATGAGAAGAATCGGCGAGCCTTCCGAAGTCGAGATCTTGCGCGCTAGTGCTCGGCGTGCCAAGGCCGACATTCGCACGTCAGTGCCCGGCGTGGTGGTGGACTACGACGCCACGAAGCAGCGCGTGACGGTCAAGTCCGCGGTCTTCATTCCCGACGCCAGCGGCATCCCACAGGAGTTGCCCCAGTTGTCGGAGGTGCGCGTGTCGTGGCTCCGTGGCGGCGGGTACTTCGCGGCGTGCCCACTCGTTGCCGGGGACGTCGGCTTGTTGGTTTTTTGCGAGGCAGATTTCACACCCTGGCTGGCGACGGGAGAGATCGGCGAGCCGCTCAACGTGCGCACGCATGGCCTTAACGCTTGGTTCATTCCGGGCGGGTGCGTGGACGGGAACGAACTCGCCAACGCACCGACGGACCACATGGTGATTGGCAAGGACGGCGGCCCTTTAATCCGCGTCAAGGGGACCGGCATCGAGCTCGGCGCCAGCGTCACGGACTACGTGGCCATGGCCCAGAAAGTGTTGACCGAGCTGACCACCTTGAACAGTGGGATCAGCGCACTGACCACGTGGGCCGGGACTCACATGCATCCGACCGCCGGCACCGGTCCGCCGAGCCCACCCGCCGTAGCGCCGCCGAGCCCGCCCGCCGCGCCGGCCAGCGTTGCCGCCACCAAAGTCAAAGCGCAGTGAGAGCCCTATGAGTTGCTTCAACATTCCGGGAGATGTCGCGCTGAACGCCGACGAGACCGATTTGGTTTTGGTTCAAGGCTTGACCGCAGTTCAGCAGCAGATCCGCGTCGGTGTGCAGGTCTTCAAGGGCCGCTGGAAGTACGATCGCAACAAGGGTCTTGCGGAGGTTGAACAAATCTTTGCCAAGAGCCCTGACGGGCGCGTGTTGCGGACGATCTTTTGGGACTTCCTGATCAGCGTGCCCGGCGTTGCCGAAGTCCAAGCACTAGATTTGCGATTGGAAAGGGCGTCGCGTACCTTATTCGTGACCTTCCGCGTGCTGTGCGAGTCCGGGGAAATCCTGGAGGACAGCCTAGGTTTGCCGTTCGAGTGAAGAGGCCGCAATATGACCGACTATGGGGTGACCCCGGACGGCTTCGTCCTAAAACCGTTCGAGGCGATTGACGCCGAAGTCTCCGCGTTTTGGCGCGAGAAGATTTCCAAGCATCTTCAGCTTACGGAAAAGACCGTGCTCGGTAACGTCGGGCGCGCAGAGAACGAGCAGATCGCGGCGCTGTGGGAGCTAGCCCAAGCGGCCTACCAAAGCTTCGATGTCAGCAACGCAGATGAAGCCGCCTTCGTCGCGCTGTGTGAGCTGACCGGCGTCAAGCGCTTCGCCGCGAGCAAAGGCCGCGTTGCCACAACGTGCAACTTTGACGCGAGCAAGAGCTACGCGCCGGGGGATCTCGTGGCGCACGTCGCCGGGCAGGCTTCCAATCGTTGGGTGAACAAGGACCAAGTCACCACGACCACGGCGGGAAACTACAGCGTGGCGTTCGAGGCCGAGACGGCGGGCGCCGCGGGCGTTGCGCAAGCCGGTACGCTGACCGTAATCGCTCAGTCGATCGACGGTTGGCATAGCGTAACAAACGCACTGAAGTCCGATCCCGATGGTACGGACGTCGAGACGTTGGAGGCGCTCGAGCTCCGACGCCAACAAGAGCTTGGCGGGTCGGGCGCGCGAACTCTGCGATCGATCGTCGCGCAGGTGTCGGAGATCCCGGGCGTGCTCAACGTTTCGGCGCGTCAGAATCGCACCGACGTTTTCGACATTGCGACCGCGCTTCCGCCGCATTCGATTCAAGTGCGGGTTTGGGACGGCGCCGTACCTGCGGCAAGCAACAACTCGATCGCACAAGCAATCTTCGACTCGGCCGGAGACGGAATCCAAACCGTTGGCAACCTGACGGGGCTGGCATTCGACTCCGTGAGCTTGACCAACGAGACCATGAACTTTAGCCGCGCCGTCGTTGCACAGCTCTACGTGAATATCACTGTTCAAGGCAGCGTGACGGTGCAGCAAGTGAAGGATTCGATCGTCGCACTCGCGCCGACGAAGCCGGCTGAAACGGTCGTTGCGTTGAAGATCAAGTCCGCGCCGCTCGACATTCCCGGCGCCATCGACGTCACGGCGTTCACGCTCGGCCTTTCGCCCAGCCCCACGAACAACGTCAACGTGGTCCCGACTTGGGAGACGATCATCCGGATCGACCCCGCAAACATCGCAGTCACGATCGTCTGATCCGAACATGCCTGGAGATCCCAATCTCGATCTAGGTCTGGAGTACACCGGCGGCATCAACAAGCCGGAGCCCGAACAGAACGGCTATGTTGCGATCGTCGACGGGCCCGCGCGAAACTTGGTTTACGTCCCTCCCGCAAGCCTCGGGGTTGGTGGCGGCGGAACGCCCGACGACAATTCGGTTTCGACGATCAAGATTCAAAACAACGCAGTGACGGACGCCAAGTTGCGCGACTGCTCCGGGCTCTCCGTGATCGGTCGTTCGGCGAACAGCACTGGCGACCCTGCGGACATCGTGGCAGCCGGTGACGGGCAAGTGTTCTGTCGCAACGGCACCACGATCGGTTTCTCAAGCGAGCCCCCACTAGCTGAGCGCTCGTCCGTCACAGCCCCGACGTCTGGCACCGGTAAATATTGGGTCCGCTCCGACAACGGCACGGACACGCAACAACGACCGGTATTCACGAGCGAGGACGCGCGCGCCGAAGTTCTGTCGCCGTTCCCAACGCACCACAAGGGATTGCAAACCACGAACGCGACCATTACCACGGCCATCACCTACACCATGTCGGACAACACGATCATTTCGATCGGCGCCCGCTTCGTGGCTCGGCAGGCCTCAAGCAACAACATGCTTTTCCGCGAGGTGACGGCGGTTTACAAGCGCGTGGGCGGCGGCGCGGCAACGTTGCTAGGTGCCCAAATCGACGGCGTCAGCGTGACCGACGATGCGGCGTTCAGCACCACAATCAGCACGAGCACGAACGACGTCCTTTTGCGTGTGACCGGCAAGGCCGCCACCACAATCAATTGGGAAGTCGAGGCTTGGATTCAAGAGAGGGCCTTGCCGTGATCGTGGAGTCCGGCAACGTAGACAACGAGTATCGGCTGTGGTGCGCGCGTCGTGACCTGAAGAGTCCGGACCGCGATCGGCGCGCGCGCGCGTTGCGCTTGATCGACCACCTGGCGAACGAAGAGACGCGCCAATGTTGGGTGCCAGGTCTTGGGCGTTCGCCGGGTCGCGCGGGCATTGCGTCCAACAATCCCAAGTCGTTGGCGCCGAGCACTTCGCTACTTGCCTGGTACTGGTCAGAGCGAGGCATTACACAGTCAGGCGGAGTAGTCGATCAATGGGACGATCTGTCCGGTAACAGCCGGCACCTAACTGCAACGAGCACAGCTCGGCCGGCCTATGAGGCTACCGGATTTGTAGGTCGGCCGAGCGTGCTTTTCAACGGCACCACGAACGTATTGAAGAACGTCAGCGGCGCGGCAACCGCCATCTTTGGAGGGAATGATCAACCCTTCGCCTGCTACTTGGTTTTTGAGGCGTTGGCGCTTAGCCCATATGTTGGATTCGTGAACTGCAGCAGCAGCACTGACGGATCCACTTATATGTTGCTGTGGTCCAGTGCCACCAACCTCACAACCCTCCGACAAGGGGGCGATGCGCAAACGCTAGTGACCGGATCGGCGTTGTCAGCCAATACTAAGTATGTCGTTCGCTGGTTCTATTCAGGCACAGCAACGACAACGCAAGTCAATAGCGGCAGCGTGTCTGGGCCCGGAGCTCAAAACAACGTGGCTTTGGTCGCGGACGTTTTTTCGTTGGGTGGTTGGGTTTCGAATGTCGGCACCCAAAACTACGCGAATATGAGAATTTCCAATCTGTTCTTTTACGCCGTACAGCCAACCGCCGCCGAAGACGCGCGAATCGCCGCCTACCTCTTCAACCTTTACGGGATCGCCAACGGGTGACCCGTCAGCAGAACTTTTGATCGCGCCCGGCTAAATCCGTAGGGTGGAACGTCAAATGAAGAACATTCTTCTGGAAATCATCAGCGCGATCACCGGCTTACCCAACGTGACCGGCTCGGCCGTTCTGATTTGGCTAGCCGTGGCGGTTCTGACGTTCGTGCTCTCGTCCGCGAAGTTCTCCGCGTTCGTTGCCCGCTACCCGCGCGCTCAGGCGTTCGTGGGTTTGCTCGAAGGCCTCGGATTGGACCCGCGCAAGGTTGCGGAGAAAGCCCGCGACGTACTGAAGTCCAAGTTGCCCCCGGCGAAGTGACCCGCGCCTTGCTCGCGATCGTCGCCTTGGTGGCCGCGGTCTCGTGCGCGTTCGGCGCGGCGTCGCCAGCGATGCGAGTCACCACAGCGTCGACACAGTGCGGCGCTGTGAAAGTCGGGCCCCGGCTGCTGCTGACGGCCGGGCATTGCGTCGAGTGGAAGACGGGCGTCAACGCGCAAACCGTCCCGCTTGACATGTGGTTGACGACGGCGCGTGCCTTCGTCCCTGGGCGTTCGGTGCGTGTGAGCCGAGCCGACGATCTGGCTTGGCTCGAACTAGACGACGGCGACACCATGCCCGCCATTACCCACATGCGTGAGGGCGTGCAAGGCGAAGAGGTGTTCGCCGTTGCGCCGGTCTACGGCTGGACGCAGCACGACGGGCGTTTGACGCGCCGAGCTTTCCAGGGTGACCGTGGCTCGGTCTACTGGGAAACCACGCTGACCGTCGCGCCCGGTTGGTCTGGCTCGCCAGTGATTGCGCGCTCGGACGGCGCACTGGTTGGCGTCGTTTCGAGTTGTCATGGGCAATTGAAGTGGGTGGGGCGGAAGTTGGAGAAGTCGTGCAAGCCTGGCTTCTCTGTCGTGGCAGGGGCGCACCAATGACCGGCGCAGAATGGTCCGCTGTGATCGGCACGGCCATCGGTGCCGCGGGCGCCGTATGGCACAAGCTCAACGCTTCCTTGGGTAGCAGCAAGGACGGCTCGCTCAAAGACGCTATGCTCCGCTTTGAAGGGAAGTTTGACGCCCACGTGGAGACGATGCGGAGCGACGTGAGCACCGCTCGACGTGAGATCGCCGAGACCCAAGAGCAGATCAGTCAGCTGGCGGTCCGCGTGGGTGAGTTGGAAGAGCGCGCCAATGGCACTTGAGCACCGCACCGATGTTGTGGAAGAGGCCGTCCTTTCGCTGGCGCCCCCGTTCTGGGGTCGTCCGCGAGTGGCCGCCATGGTCGTTGGTCCGGCGCTTCAGTTGCAAGAGCTCGAGGACGTCTTTTGGGACATCTACGAGAGTCGCCTGCTGGACAACGCGACCGGCGCGCGCCTGGACATTCTGGGCAAGTTGGTCGGTGCGCCGCGCCGCAACATTGCGGACGACGATCTTTATCGTCTGGTCATCAAGACTCGGATTCGCGCGAACCGTTCGAGCGGGACCCGGCCGGACTTGCGCGCGGTGCTCGAGCTTCTTGGGTTTGGTCAGGCGAAGATTCGCACCGACTGGCCCGCAGGTGTATTGATCATCTTGCCCCCGGCCAACTCGGCGTTGGAAACGCAAGTGATCGCCGATCTGGTCGCACAAGCCGCAACGGCGGGCGTCAGTGTCGTGGTCTTTGCAGGCCAAGACGAAGCCCTGACGATGGGGAACGTGAACGATCCGACGGTCGGAACGGACCTAGGTGACGCCACCAATCCGGGGAGCGGCGCGCCGTTGACCTACGTGGTGCATGGGAGTGACATCGAATGAGAGCAAAGAAGGTGCCCGCATGGGCAAGCAACTTGAACTATTCGACGGGCCCCGCCGCCGGCACCGCAACCAAGATTGCGCCGACCACCGGGACGTTTCAGAACGGTTTTTTGCCGGGCGAACCCATGGGCGCGCAGTACGACAGTTATTGGCGGCACCACGTTGGACGCCAGACGGAGCTTTCGGCGCGGCTAGCGCTCCGCAACTTGTTGCCCGTCACGTTCGCCACGGCGCCCCCGTTGCCGTCCCTCCCTTTGGCCGCCACGTATACGCCCAACGGCGGCGTGACCTTCCTGGCGAGCGCTGACAGCAACAAGATTTTCTACGTGCCGGCGTACGCCGCCAACGCATCGAGCGTAACTGTTGCGCCAGCGGCCGGCGCATTCATCCCCCGAACGATCGTCCCGGACGACAGCGGCGCTGTGTTCGTGTTCGGTACCAACTCGACGGCACCGACCAAATCTCTTTGGGCCGGCTATGACATTACCACAGGCTTCACAGAGTGCACCATGCCCGTTACCGGTGGATGTTACAAGGCGGCGTACGACCGAGCCACCAACAAGTCTTACGCCTTCTTCGAAGACACGAACCGCTCAGTTTTCCGGGTCTACACGTCCGGCGGTTCTCAACTCTTGGTCGCAACGCGCCCAGGAAAGCCGGTCTTTGCGGGCGCCGTTGCCGCCGTTGCCGTGAACAACGACGTTGCGATCGTTGCGCGCATCAGTGGCGGTGTGGTCGTGATCGACTACACAACGCTGTCCACTTCCACGCCACCGTCTACGTGGACCACGGTCAACGTTACAGACGGCGTGACGTCACCCACGACGGTCTTCGATGTCCGCTGGAGTGACAGTTATCAGTGTTGGATGTTGCTCACAGATTTTCACATCTGGGCGTTTACGAATCCTGCCGGCCCGTTCACCAAGTTCAACGCAGGACCCGGCGGCGCGAACATCATTTCGGGCGCGCTATTCGACGTCGGTTCGGTGTTGCTCTACAAGAACAACGGCACACCGCCCGTCGTTCGCGAGATCTGGATTCGCGACGATCTGGACACGCCCTCGACGAACCCGGAAAAGTTGTCGCTTGGTACGGGCTTCTCCGGTGACGGTTTCGTGGTGTACGACGGATCGGCCATCTTCATGAACGGCTCGCTTGCTGCCAGCTGGCTCCGCACTCTCCGCGTTAGCTAATTCTCGTCTCACTCTTGAGCCCCACATGAGTGAAACACCAAGCGCGGACTCCGCGCGTATTTTCGTCACGTTCTTCGCCGGCAAAAGATCCAACACGCCGCAGTTTGCCCGTGAGGGCACCTGGCGCGTGTTCGTTTCTTCACTGGTCGAAGACGGTCACGAGCGGCGCGCGGACAAGGACGGTCAGCTGTTCAGCCTGTACCGCCTGAAGGACAACGCCAAGCGAAGCAACGGCAACGTCGCTGACGTGTGGGGCTGGGCGCTAGATCTCGACAAGGCCAGCGAGGAGCAAATCACGTCATCCCTCGCCGCGTTGAACGCCGCCGGCTTGGCGTACGTCTGTTACTCGACCTTCAGCGATTCCCCGAAGCAACAGAAGCTCCGCGTCATTGGCCCGCTTGCAGCGCCGGTGCCCGGCCATTCGTGGGGCCCGGTGTGGCGCGCCATTGTCGCCAAGTTCGCGCCGTGGTCGGACGAGCAGTGCAAGGACGTTAGCCGTATGTACTACGTGCCCGCGTGCAAGCCGGACGCCAATCCGATGCTCATGGTCCAATCCGGCGTGGCGCTCGACGTGACCACCCTGGCCGTAACGGCGCCGAAGCCGACCGCGCGTAAGGTCGACCTGAACGCAAGCGACGTCGTCAAGGGGAAAGACGGCTCGACGTACACCAAGGCCCCGAAGGGCGCCAACCCGTTCACGCACGCCGAGCACTTGTGCCGCACTATGGCGCCTTCGATCTCCGGGCAGGGTGGTCACCTGGCCTTGTTGCGCGTGGCGCGCGCGCTGCGCTGGGGTCTCGAACTCGAGCGAACGCAGTGCGAGCAATTGATCGCCGAGCTGTTCAACCCGCGCTGTGAGCCGGAGTGGAGCGAGGGCGAGATCTCGCACAAGGTCGACGCCGCCGAAGTCGAAGAAGGTGCACCGTTCGTGCGCGGTTCGTTGTTGCCGCCGCCCCCGGACAGCTTCGACGATCTACCCTACATCCTCTGTAATAGCGGCCGCTTCTGGCTGCGCGATTTTGGCTCGAACGATTACGGCCGCGTGTGCTTCGAGACCGACTTGATTGCGACCGTGCGCAAGAAGTACGGTGCCGATCCTGCCCTCCCGTTCCACATTGCAGAGGGTGACCACCCTAAACTAGAACACGTCAAGGCCTGGGCGCACCCCGTAGCCAAGCTAGTCACGTGCTACTACCAGAGTGTTTCGACGTACGACGTTGAAGACGAAGCCCTGACGGTCGGACTCCGCACCGATCCGAAGTTGGTGCCGGCGTTCGACGAACAGACCGAGGCCTGGTTGACTGCGCTCGCTGGTGACCGTGTGCACGCCGTCAAGCAATGGATCGCAGCGTGCCGCCCGGACCGCCTTTCCGCGCCCGCCCGCGCCCTCGGACTCGTTGGCCCGAAGGAGACCGGCAAAACGTTAATCAGCAAAGCCCTGGCCAGGATTTGGGACGCGAACGCCGCACCGGCCAACGTTCTGTGCTCGACCTTTAACGGCCAGCTGGCGACGTGCCCGATCGTGTCCGCCGACGAAGAGCTTCCGCCGAAGTTGTCGGGCGAGGAGTTCCGCTCGCGCATTGCGGACCGCGATCATTCGATCGAGCCGAAAGGCAAGGAGAGGCACCGGCTCCGCGGCGCGGTGCGCCTTTTGATTGGCGTGAACAACATGAGCAAGTTTCTATTGCTCGGGGAGAAGGGCGCGAACGATATCAGCGCGATTGCAGATCGCCTCTACATCGTCGACGTGGGCGATCGTGCCGGCGCAACCCGTGATGCGTTGAAACCGCTGG
>Ga0315912_10000661_pt1 | contig 55966 bp, 45 predicted proteins | sample VfabasoilMG_FD_204469 | JGI IMG/M metagenome (GOLD analysis project Ga0315912, IMG submission 204469) | Garden soil microbial communities collected in Santa Monica, California, United States - V. faba soil | ecosystem: Environmental > Terrestrial > Soil > Garden | place: USA: California...
AGACGAACGTGTGCGTGCCGTCGCCGTTGTTCACGAACCGGCGGCGCAGGTCGCTGCCGCGGAACAGCACCACGTCGTCATTGGCCTGCGTGGTCACCGTGACCGTCACCGTGTCGCCCGCGGGGACGCGGAAGACGCGGTGCAACCGGTGCAGCTGGAGCGGGTCGGTGATCGTGGTGTCGAGCCCCGGCGCTTCGACGTGCAGGTTGAGGATGCGCGTCGAGCCGCCCACGGTCTTCATGTCCACGCCCGACGTGCCGGCCAGCCGCCAGCGCGTGAGGCCGGTGTCGTTGCGCGCCGGGCGGCGGATGAGCGCGATGCGGCGCGTCCACTCGTCGGCGAGCGGCTTGCGCACGTGCGCGACCGTGGTGTCGGTGTCACTGAACACACGGCCGACCAGGTGGAACGTCCCGGTGAGCGAGCGGTGGATGGTCACCGTCGCCATCAGCGGGCGGCCCGCGCTGTCGGGATTCGAGTACTCGGTCTGCATCGTCGTCTGCACATCGGTGATCTCGCGCCAGAAACGCCGCGGGCGGACGGTGGAGAACGTGCCCAGGTCGTCCACGAGCGGAAGGGCGCTGGTGGTGAGGTCCTCCTGGACGAACGCCGACGCTTCCTGCAGCGCGCGCGCGATCTGCGCCTGGTCGTTCGCGGTCGCAGACCCACCGCCTCTCGCGGGAGACTGGAGCGAACTCGACTTGCCGCAGCTCGCGAGTGCGAACGCGCACGTGGCCACCAGGGCGATGCGGAACCAATGATGCGACTTCATACACGACCTCCGTCGAGCGTGGCGGCTGGTGCGGCCAGCAGCCTGAGAGCCCAGGGCAGGGCTGAATGCGCCCATATTAGAGCAGTGGGCATGCCATTCCGCACGAGTTTGCAAGCGCTTGCGCCGCAACGGAGGGGGTACCGCTGCCGAGCCCTGCCTGTACCGGATGGGGCACTCCGGGTACCCGCGGCGTACCCAGACGTCGCAGCCGGCCGCGACGAGTGTGGCTCGCACGAGGGTGTTCTGGTCGCGCGGGGCGGCGGGGAGGTGACCCGCTCCCTGCCACGAGAGGCGACCCCGGCCCGCCACAAACGTCCGCGGCGCGGTCCCGGAGGACCGCGCCGCGTCGAGAATTCCTATTGCCGAGATCGCTAGAGCTTGAGCTTGGTGTCGTGATCCACCGTGAACACCAACTCGGCACCTTCCTTGACGGTGACCTGGTAGCCCTTGGAGCCGGCCACCGCGCCGGTCGCCGCCGCACCACCGATCAGGCCGCCGATGAGAGCGCCCTTGCCGCTGCCGCCGACCGCACGCCCGATGAGCGCGCCCGCCGCGGCACCGCCGGCCACCGCACCCACATTGCGGGTCCGCGTCGAGCCGGCGATCAGGCTGTCGGCCGAAGCGCTGAGGTTGTGCGACTTGCCATTGGCCTCGATGGACGTCACGCGCAGCACGAGCACCGCGCGGTCGCCCTTCGCGGCCGGCTTCACGCCGTCCACCACGCCGTGCACGACACTGCCGGCCGGGAACGGAGCGAGGTTGCCGACCGTGACGGCCTCGGCGATCGAACCGGACCACGTCTGACCCAGCGCGGCCGTCTCGGAGCTGAGAGCCGTGTTCATCGTGATCTTGAGCCCGGTGCCCGCCGCGATGGTCGCCGTCGGGACGGCAGGAGCTGCCGGCTTGGGCTTGGGTGCGGCCGGCTTGGGCGTGGTGACCGCGGGCGTCGGTGCCGGGACCGGGGTCTCGGGCGGCGTCTGCGGCTGGAAGTCGGTCTGCGGCTGGAGCTGGCCCTGCGCCGGCTCGATGGGGCTGGCCGCGAGCAGGCTGTCGCTGCTGGCGGTCGTGGCCGTGGTCTCATTCGACTTCTGGGCGCAACCGGCCAAGGCGAGTACGGCGAATAGCGCTAGGAAAGAACGGCGCATCATCATGAGATTTCCTCCATGCGGGACCGGCTTCCATGCCGGGGCTGGGGGGTGATCGAGGTAGCGGCCACGATTCCGGTTCACGCGGGACGGCCGGCGTCCTCTGCCGAGGCACCCGCGGCTGACCCCTACAGGATGCCCGGCCGAGCGGCGGGGCGCAACCTTGGGAACGACCCCGATGACACGAGACTGTGAACCATGAAAGACGATGTCGGACGCGGGGACGATGCCGTCATCGGCCGTTCGTGACCCCGAGACCACCGGAAAATCCATCTCGGTTCGCGAGCCCTCCTGTGGGCGTCCTGCATCCGACGCGGCTCGATTCACGAGACTGCCGCCGCCGTATATCGTCATCGCTTCGCCGACTCGACTCGCCCCGAACCGCTCCGGAGGCTCCCCGCCATGGACATCACGCTCCGCGCCGCCGATCTCACCACCCGGCCCACCGGCCTGCTCGCCGTGGGCGTGCACGAAGGCGCACCGCGCCGCGGCACACCCGCCGCCGAGTTGAACGCGGCCGCGAAGGGGGCACTCCAGGCACTGGTCGCCTCGGGCGACTTCTCGGGCCGAGCGGGAGAGACCGCGCTGCTCTACCCCAACGAGGTGAAAGCGAAGCGCACGCTCGTGGTGGGGCTGGGCCCCGCGGGCGAACTTTCGGAGCGCGCCGCCTTCTCGGCGGCCGCCACCGCGTCACGCCGCACGCGTGAGTCGGGCGCCGGCACGCTGGCGCTGGCACTGCCCGCGGCCTCCGACGACACGATGCGCGCGATCGGCGAGGGACTGGTGCTCGGGCACCATCGCCACACCGCGTACCTCACCACGTCCAAGCCACCGCTCACGCGCGCCGAGGTCGTGGTGGCGCACGTCACCGCATCGGCGAAGGCCGCGCTCGCCCGCGGGGCGACGCGCGGCGAGGCGGTGAGCCTGGCGCGCGATCTTGCCAGCACGCCGGGCCAGGACCTGCCACCCGCCGCACTGGCCGCGCGAGCGCGCGAGGTGGCGAAGCGCGTGGGGGCGAAGGCCACCGTGCATGACGTGGCGGCGCTCGAACGGCTCGGCATGGGCTGTGTGCTGGCCGTGGGCCGCGGCAGCCCCAACCCGCCCTGCTTCATCGAACTGGTGCACGCGGGCAAGCTCACGGCCAAGGCGCCGACCGTGGTGGTGATCGGCAAGGGCGTGACGTTCGACACCGGTGGTGTCTCGCTCAAGCCGCGCGAGGGCATGAGCAAGATGAAGTACGACATGAGCGGTGCGGCGGCCGTGCTGGGGCTCTTCGCCTCGCTCGAGACGTTGTCGCTGCCGTTTCGGCTGGTGGGGTTGATCCCCAGCGCGGAGAACGTCATCGGCAGCCGCGCGATCAAGCCCGGCGACGTCATGCGCGCCATGGACGGCACCACCGTCGAGATGACGAATACCGACGCCGAAGGCCGGCTGCTCTTGGCCGACGCGCTGGTCTACGCGCACCGCTTCTCGCCCGTGGCGGTGGTGGATCTCGCCACGCTCACCGGTGCGATCTCGATCGCGCTCGGCCGACATGCGGCCGGGCTGTTCGCCACCGACGAGGTACTCGCGGCCGAGCTGCGCGCCGCGGGCGAGGAGACCGGCGAACGGCTGTGGCCCATGCCGGTGGGCCCCGAGTACCTGGCCGAGATGCGCGGCGAGACGGCCGACCTCGTCAACTCGAACGAACGCCGCGAGGGCAGTTCGTGCACGGCGGCCGCGTTCCTGATGCACTTCGCCAAGGGTCTTCCGTGGGCGCACCTCGACATCGCGAGCACGGCGTGGACGTACGTGGAGCGGCCCGAGAGTTCGAAGGGCCCGAACGCGTTCGGCGTGCGATTGCTGGTGCGCTGGCTCGAGACGCGCGCCGCCGCGAAGCGCTGAGCTACTTCTTCTTCGGCTTCGGCGCGGGCTTGGCCACGACCGCGTCCGGCTCGCGCTCCACATGCAATCCGCTGAGCTCGTGCACGAGTCGGATCAGCCGGCCGCGCGAATCGGCATAGAGCTCGAACGATGCGCTCATGTCCTCGAACCGGTAACGGCGGACGGGCAGGCGCTTCGAGCCCATCTTCAGCGTGTCCGGCTGGAGCGCGGTGACCGTGGCGAGCGGCGTGGTCATGGAGTCGGAGAGGGCCAGCAGCTGCATGCGCCGCGTCGTGAACGTCTTGCCGGAGAGACCGCGCGTGACCACCTCGAACAGCGAGAACATCGGGCTGTCCATGACGTAGAGCCGGCCGGGCGGCTGCACCAGCCGGAACCCCTCACCGCCACCGTTCTCCTCGACGTAGTACGAGATCGAGGTGTCGCCGGGGACGAGCCCGCGCTGGATGGTGTTGCCCTGGAACTTCTGGATGGAGTGGTAGCGCTGGAGCCCGAGGTCGCGGGCGTCCGCGACCAGCACCATGTACTTCTCGTAGGGGTGCCGCTGGCCCTGTTCGTCCTGCATGGTGCGCTGGGCGACGGACGTGAGCGTGAGCGAGTCGCCCTGGAACTGGAAGATGAACTTCTCGTTCGCCACGGGCATGTCGCCCTGGAACACGATGAAGCGGCCGGAATCGGGCGGCGCGCTGTCGGCGCGGGCCACGACGGGCAGGGCGAGTGCGGCGAGCAGGAACAGCAGGCGGGAAGGGCGCATGACGGAAAAGCCTACCACGCCCGCTGCGCGCGCCCGGCAAGATGTTGTCAGGAATCCGCCCGGTTCGCGCGCTCGAGCCGCGCCACGCATTCGATGTGGGGCGTGTGCGGGAACATGTCATAGGGCGTGACTTCCGCCGGTCGCCAGCCCAGCGCGCCGAAGTCCTTGAGGTCGCGTGCCAGCGTGGCGGGGTTGCACGACACGTACACGATCCGAGACGGCAACAGCTCCGCCACACGGGCCACGACGCGCGGGTGGAGTCCCGCGCGCGGCGGATCCACCACCACCACGTCCGGCCGCGGAGCGCCGGCGCGCTCGCCGCGCGCCCACTCGCGCAGCACCGCGCGCGAATCCCCGAGTTCGAAGCGCGCGTTCGCGAGACCGTTCTTCGCGGCATTCCGCCGCGCGCGCTCCACCGACTCCGGCACGTTCTCCACGCCCACGGCCTCGCCGGCCACACGAGCGAACAGCAGTGTCAGCGTGCCGGCACCGCTGTAGAGGTCCAGTACCTGTTCGTGGCCCGCGAGTTGCGCGGCCGCGATCGCGCCTTCGTAGAGCCGCTCGGCCTGCGCGCTGTTGGTCTGCAGGAACGCGTTGCCCACCACCTCGAACTCGAGTCCCAGCAGCTTCTCCACGATCACGCCGTCACCCACCAGGACGCGCTCTTCCTCGGCGAACGCCACGTGCGCGCGGCTGCGGTTCAACCCCAGCGTCACCGTGCGCACCTCGGCAGAGAGCGCCGCCACGCCGCGCGCCCATTCGGCGACCCCGTGCAGCTCGTCCGAGGCCGCGAGCAGGTGGACCGCGCAGCTCGCCGTGTGCGGCAGGTGGCGCACGGTGAGGAAGCGCGCCACGCCGTCGTGGCGCGAAGGGTGGTAGGCGCGCCAGCGATGCTCGCGCGCGAACGCCTGCGTGAGCCGCACGATCTCGACCGTGAGCGGCGACGGAAGCCAGCACTCCGAGAGCTCGAAGATGCGGTCGTACGTGCCGCGCTCGTGGAGCCCCAGCACCGGCACTTCGCTGCCGTCGGGCCCGGGCATGGGCGCGAACGAGAACTCCATCTTGTTTCGGTAGTGCCAGACCTGCGGCGCATGGACGATGCCGCGCACCGGAGGCTCGGCGATCCCGCCCAGGTGGCGAAGCGCTTCGCGCACCTGGCGCTCCTTCAGCTCGGCCTGCTGCTCGTACGGCAGTTCCTGCAGCCGGCATCCGCCGCAGCGCTCCACGTGCACGCAGCGCGCGGGCACGCGGCTCGCGGCCGGGTGCTCCACCGTGAGCAGCCGGGCGTCGGCGAAGCGACGGTTCGACTTGGTCACGCGCGCCTGCACGCGGTCGCCCGGCAGGCCCCGGTCCACGAACACGACCTTCCCGTCCACGCGGGCCAGGGCCTTGCCTCCCAACGCCACATCCTCGACGTCGAGGGTTAACACGTCCCTGACTTTCATGGTGATCCACCGGCTCCGCGGGCGAGGGACGAGCGTCGTTCGGCCCTTTTCGTGGGGGTGCGACAGAACCATCCGGGCGATTCCCGTGTCTATTCCCCCGACGCACATGTCCCGCTCGTCCCACCCACGCTAGCCCGGCAGCTCGGCGAGCCGCAAGCCGTACGCGGCGCACCCGCCGGGTCTCCCGAGGAGGAAGTCATGCGATCCCGGTTCTCCCCCTTCTTGCTCTCTGCCGCGCTGCTCGCGGTGTGCACCGTGCCCGCCCTCGCCGCACAGGGCTGGCTCGGTGTGAGTACACAGACCACCGATGCCGACCTGCGACGCGGTCTCGACCTCACGCGAGACGGCCTGCTCGTCAATCGCGTGTTCGCCGACAGCCCGGCCGAGCGCGCGGGGGTCAAGAAGGGCGACGTCATCCTGCGCTTCGACGGCAAGTCGGTGACCGAGCCCGAGCAGTTGCGCGAAGCGGTGCGCGAGGCAGGCTCCGGCCGTTCGGCGAAGATCGAGATCTGGCGGCTGAGTGCGTCGCGCACGCTGGACGTGAAGCTGGCCGAGGTGCCCGAGACGGAACAGAATTATTACGACACCCCAGTCCCTCCGGCCCCGCCGACGCCGCCTTCCCCGCCGAGCATGCCCGCGCCCGATCGTTCGCGCGCGCCCGAGCTGCAGCGCAACGCGCCGCCCACGCCGCCGTCCGCGCCGCGCGGCGACCGCAGCACGCACCGCAGGGTGTGGGTGAACGGCCGTGAGCTCTCCGATGACGAGATCGAGGACAAGATCAAGGACCTGCGCATCGAGGGTTTCGGGGATTGGAACATGAAGGAGTTGAAGAAGCTCAAGGACCTCCCCGACGTGCGGGTGTGGAGCGACAACAACTGGAACCCCTCGTTCTACGGCGGCACACGCGGACGATTGGGCGTGCGTGTCGAGAAGCTCTCGCCCGAACTTGGCGAAGCACTCGGCGTCACCGGCGGCAAGGGCGTGGTCGTGCTCGAGGTGATCGAGGACACGCCCGCGCAGAAGGCCGGGATGCGTGCGGGCGACGTGATCGTGGAGGTGGCCGGACATCCGGTGGCGGACCGCGACGACCTGGTGAAAGCGCTCGAGGACCGCGAAGGGAAAGTGGACATCGTCCTGACAAGGAAGGGCGCCCGTCGCACGATCCAGGCCGACCTGGCGGCCCGCCGCCAGAGCTCCCGCGGGATGATCAGCGACGGCAATCGAACTTTCACCTACCGAATTCCGGAACCGGGCCGCGCCCCTCGGGTGTATCGCTATGACACGGAGCACGACGGCGGCTGGGGAGACGCCGAACTCCGCGAGGAGATGCGCCAGCTCAAGGAGGAACTCCGCGAGCTGAAGGAACAGTTGGGGAATCAGGAACAGCAGCAGCAGGAGAAGCCGAAGGCGCCGGCCAAGCCGAAGACCCCGGCGCCGACCAAGAAGTAGAGGCAGAGCCGAGCGGCGGGCTCGCGGCGCAGGATGCGCCGCGCGGACGCCCCGGCCGCCGCCTCGGGGGGGCGTCGTTCCATACGGCCGACACCGAAAGGTGCCAGCATGGGGCGAAGTAAGGCCGAGATGGTGCAGCGCGGCGCCCCCACGACGCGGTGGTGAGTACGAGATCTGAGAATGTTCGTGCCGGCCCGGCGCCTCACCGCCGGGCCGGAGCTTTTTTCGACCGGGTGCGACTGCCGGGCCTGAGCGCACATGGTCGTCCGCGACGTGCGACGCCTCGCGCGCGCGACGAGTGGTCGCCTAGTATCGCGCGCATGCCCTTCACACCCAGCTTCTGTCCGCGCTGTGCCACGCCCATGGCGACGGCTGACGACCACGGCACGATCCGGCCCACGTGTCCGTCGTGCGGCTACGTCTGGTACCGGAACCCCGTACCCGCCGCGGGCGTGATCCTCGTCGAGGCCGGTCGGGTGCTGCTCGTGCGCCGCGCCTGGGAGCCGCGTGCGGGCTCGTGGTGCCTGCCCGCGGGCTTCATGGAAGCGGGCGAGCATCCCGAGCAGAGTGCCGTGCGCGAGCTGCAGGAGGAGACCGGCGTGATCGCGCAGCTCACCGGGTTGTTCGGCGTCTACGCCGGGTTCGACGACCCGCGCGTGCGCGCGGTGCTCATCCTCTACACGGGCGTGGCCACCGGCGGCGAGCAACGCGCGGGCGATGACGCCGTCGAGCTGGGCTGGTTCCCGCTCGACGAGCTGCCCGACGACCTCGCGTTCGCCTCGCACCGCCAGGCGCTCACGGAACTGCGCGAGCGCCTGGCCAGCGCGAGCTAAGCCGAACTAGCCCCGCATCTCGAACGGCGGCAGCTCGCGCTGCTCCGTCGAGCGCAGGCCCGTCGGCACGGGCGGCGCCTGCGGCGTGATGGGCGGATCCAGCACGTCGGTCGCGGCCGTGAACAGGCTCTGCTTCGTCTCCTCGCGCTGGCTCATCGCCAGCGACAGCACCGCGCTCGCCATCATGGCGCGGTCGAGGTCGGTCTCGTCGAACGGCTGGCCGTTGCGCTTGTTGCTCAGGTTCAAGACGCCCAGCAAACGGTTCTGGTGGACGAGCGGCACCGAGACGAACGAGTCCGAGTTGTAGCTGTCCTTGCCCGTGGGGCGCACGGGTGAGGCGTCGCCACCCTTGCGCATGAGCACCGGCTGGCGGTGACTCGCCACCCAGCCCGCCACGCCCTGGCCCAGCGGCAGCCGTACACCTTCGGCCATGCCCGGGTCCATGCCGCGATGCGCGGCGATCTGGAGGTGCTGGTCGTCCACGCGCATGAGGCTGCAGCGATCCACCTCGAACGCATCGCAGAAGCGCTGGACGAGCGAACGCGACAGCACGACGTCATCGTGCTCGGCCGCCATGGCATCGAACACGCTGCGCAGGAAGTCCATGGTCTCGTGCTGCTCGTTCAATCGTTGCTGCGCGATGGCGAGCTGCGAGTAGGAGTCGTGCAGGTGCTGGGCCGCCACCTTCTCCTGCTCCTCGTGTGCACGCTGGCGCTGGCGCAACTTGTCGAGCTCGGTGCGCTCGAGGTGGGCCCGCTGCTGGAGTTGCTCCAGCTGCCGGGTCGCCAGCTCCAGCCGCTCGGTCTTCACGCGATGGTCCTGCGCCAGCGCGGTGATCTCGGTCTCCAGCTGCCGCACGCGTTCCTGGAACATGCCCTGCGTGCGCCGGGAGTGCTCCTCGGCGACACGCGTCTCGGGCGAGACGCGGCCCTGGGCATGCAGGCGACGCGCGAGTGCCACCGCGGCCATGGTGCGCATGGCCAGCACCTGCTCGACCGCGGCGGGCGGGAAAGCGTTCTTCTTCGGGCTCACGATCAGGAGCAACGCGATCAGGTCGTCCTGGTCGGCGAGCGGCAGGGCGATGCACGAGTGCCAGGCGACCGGGGCCGCCAGCGGTTGCATCTGGGTGGCCTCGAACCGGTCCGGTTCGTACACGGGAGTGGCACGGAACACGCGAGTGAGCAGGGAGCGGCGCTCGACCACGTTGAAGAATGCACTGGGTCGGAAGAACTTTCGCACGAGTCGCGCGGGCAGGTGATCCACCGGGATCACCACATCGCGGCGATCGAGCCGGCCCCGTTCACGCTGGTACACGCGGGTGATGGCGTCGTGCCGGGTGTCCACCTGGGCCAGCGTCGGATGCCAATCGCCTTGATAGGCGCGGAGATAACCGAGCAGCGCATCGATGATCGCGTCGGCGTCGCCCGCCGAGGCCAAGTGGTCGCAGACGTCTCGCAGATGGATTCTGGCCATGATGCAGTCCCCCGGGTGCGTGGTCTCGCGATGGAAGGTCCGCCGGGTCGAGGCAATGCCCGTGCCCGACGCTCCATTGCGGAACGCGCTCCGTGTGCGTACTGCCCGGTCGGCTGCGGCGCACTCGGAAAACTCCTACAGTGGGGCCGTCCGAGAGGTTCCCGATCATCAACTCTTCAGGAGTACGTCATGCCCCGATTGATCGCCGACCGCCCCGTGCTGCACATGACCTCGGAACTCGGCCGCATCATGGCCGCCGCGAAGGCCCGCGAAGTCGCAGGCGAGCGCATCCTGCACATGGAGCGCGGTGAGCCCGACTTCGACACGCCGCCGCACATCGTCGAAGCGCTCGCGAAGGCCGCGCGGGACGGCTACACGCACTACCCCGACCAGCGCGGCGAGCGCTCGCTGCGCGAAGCGCTGGTGGAGAAGCTCGCGCGCGAGAACGGCATCACGGCGCAGGTGGACGACCTCGTCGTGACCGCGGGCGGCACGCACGGGCTGTTCCTCGCCATGCAGGGGCTGTTGTCCGCGGGCGACGAAGTGCTGGTGCTGTCGCCCCACTGGATGGCGATCCCCAAGCTGGTGGGCTTCGCTGCAGGCGCGAGCTACCGGACGCTGCCCGTCTACCTCGAACTGCTCGAGGGCAGCTGGACTCCCGCCGAGTTCGCCACGCGTCTGCGCGCCGCATTGAAGCCCGAGACCAAGGGCATCTACCTGAACACGCCCAACAACCCCACCGGCGCGGTGGTGTCGCGCGAACACCTGGTGGCACTGGCCGAGGTCGCGATCGAGCGCGACCTGTGGGTGATCTCGGATGAGGCGTACGAGCACCTGGTCTACGACGGAGCGAAGCACGTCTCGTTGGCGTCGCTGCCCGGCATGGCCGAGCGCACGCTGTCGGTGTTCACGTTCTCGAAGAGCTATGCGATGACCGGCTGGCGTGTGGGCTACGTCGTGGCACCGCCCGCGATGCGTGGCGTGTTGGGCCCGCTGCTCGCGTTCTACACCACGCACGGCGTGTTCCCCGCCGCACAGATCGCGGCACTCGCCGCGGTGACCGGATCTCAAGGCTGCGTGGCCACGATGCGCGATGCCTACAACCAGCGGCGGCGACTGTTGCTCGACGGCCTGGCCGGCGGCAGCGCGGTGTGGGCGCCCGAGCCCAAGGGAGCGTTCTATGCGTTCGCCAACGTCGCCACCGCGCGCGGCGAGCGCGACCTGTGGGCGATGGCGGACGAATGGCTGGGCTTCGGCGTCGCGGCACTGCCCGGCACCGCGTTCGGTCCCGAGTACGGTGACTGGGTGCGGTTGTCGCTCGCCACGCGAGCCGACGACGTGGCCGAAGCCGCCAAGCGCATCGCACAGCACGCTGGAGCGGGCGCTCGCGCATGAACGCCGACGCGGCGCGCGGCGGCTGGTGCCCCGACTGCGGCACGCACTATGGCGAAGGCACCGTGGCCTGCCCCGAGTGCCGCGTGCTGCTCTCCGACCTGCCGCCGCAACCGCCGGGACAACCGGTGGTCATCCATCGCGTGCCCGATGCCGCGGCGGGAGCCCTGCTCACGGGACTGCTCGAGCACCACGGCCTGCACGTGTACCTGAGGAGCGCCACGCTCCCCGGCTACGGTGACGTGCGGCGCGACTGGGGCACGAGTGCCTGGGGCGAGCTGCTGGTGCCGCCCGGCGAGGCTGACGAGGCGCGCGAGGTGATCCTCGAGTACCTGGCGGCCCTGGAACGCGGCGGACAGGTGACCGATCGCGACGTCGAAGAGGGCGGCACGGGGAGCTGAGGTGTCTCGCGGCTACTCGTCCTCGAGCCCGATCTCGACTTCGGTCTCGCCTTCCTCGTCGTCGCCTTCCGCTTCGCCCTCCACCTCCATGTCCTCGATCACGAACTCACCGTTCATGTTCTGGGGGAGGATGACGCGCGAGAGCGCGCAGGCGAACACCTCATCCATGGTCTCGACGGCGATCAACTCCAGCTTCTCCTGCACGTCGAGCGGGATGTCGTCCACGTCCTTCAAGTTCCCCACTGGGAACACCAGCGCACGGAAGCCGGCGCGATAGGCCGCCAGCGCCTTCTCGCGCATGCCACCCACGGGCAGCACCTTGCCGCGCAGGCTCACCTCGCCGGTCATGGCGAGATCGTGGTGGATCGCGCGGTCCGACAGCACCGACGCGATCACCAGGCCCACGGTGATGCCGGCCGAGGGGCCGTCCTTGGGCACGCCCGCGGCGGGGAAGTGCACGTGGATATCGAACCGGCCGAAGGCATCGGCGGGGATGTCGAGTGAGCGCGCGCGCGAGCGCACGTAGGAGTGCGCCGCCTGTACGCTCTCTTTCATCACATCGCCCAGCTGGCCCGTCAGCACCACACGGCCCGCGCCCGGCATCTTGATCGCTTCCACCACCAGCACTTCGCCGCCGGCCGCGGTCCAGGCGAGGCCCATCGCCACCCCCACCTCGTCGTCCTTGCCGGCCATCTCGGGCTGGTAGACGCGGTGCCCCAGGTGCTCCTCGAGATGCTCCGGCTGCAGCGTGTGCCGGCGCGGCGCACCCGTGGCGCGCGCGCGCGCCACCTTGCGGCACAGTGTCGCGATCTGGCGCGACAGCGCACGCACACCCGCCTCGAGCGTGTAGTGGCGCACGATGGCGCGCACCGTATCGTCGCCCATGGCCAGGTCGCGTGTGGTGAGCCCGTGCTCGGCCAACTGGCGCGGCACCAGGAACCGGCGCGCGATCTCCAGCTTCTCGTCCTCGGAGTAGCCCGGCACCTCGATGACCTCGATGCGCTCCTGGAGCGCTTCGGGCACCTGGTCCAGGGCGTTCGCACACATGATGACGACCGCATGCGACAGGTCGATGGGCACGCCCAGGTAGTGGTCGGTGAACTGCGCCGCGCTCTCGGGATCGAGCAGCTCCAGCAATACCTCGGCCACGCCATGGCCGCCTTCGCCCACCAGCCGGTCCACGCCATCGATCAACAGCACGGGGTTGCGTACGCCGGCGCTGCGCACCGCGCGCAGGATCTTGCCCGGCTGCCCGCCCGGCACGGTGCGCGGCTCACCCGCCAACTCCGCGGCGTCCGACGTGCCTGAGACGTTCACGCGTGCGAACGGCCGGCGCAGAGCCTTCGCCACTTCGGAGCCCAGCGAGGTCTTGCCGGTGCCGTGCGGACCCACGATGCACAGCGCCGGGCCCGGAAGGTCCTGCTTGAGCTTGCGCACCGCGAGATATTCGAGGATGCGCTCTTTCGCCTTGGTGAGCCCCAAGTGCCCCTGCTCGAGTTCGGCCTGCACGTGGCGCAGGTCGGCGTCTTCGCCGGCGGACGCATGCCACGGGGTGGTCCACAGCCACTGGAGATACGCCCGCACGTGCGCCGCGTCGGGGGATCCCGCGGGCAGCTTGCGCAGCCGGTCCATCTCGCGCTGCGCCAGGCGCGAGACTTCGCTGGGCAGCGGCCCCAGGTGCACGGGACGGCCGTTGGGGCTCGAGGCGGCCGGCTCGTGCTGGGTCGGGGCTTCGAGCGCCGACGTCGCGCGCATCACGCGTCGGGGCTGCGGACTGCGGCTGCGGGACGGCCGGGCCATGGGCCCTCCGTGGCGGTCGAGGTGAGCGGTGCGGGTTCGTCGTGAGCCCCGGGACGCAGGGGCCCCACTTCCCTCCATGCAAGCGCGCGGCCGGAAGCGCGCGGCGTTGGGCGGCGGCGCGAACGATTTGTCGTAGTGCGGCTTGCCGGGCAGTGGATCGCGAATCCCGCGATTCCCGCGAGAGCGGCGTTCAAGCGACGGTGAACGCGAGGCTTGCCCACCGGCGAGCGCAGCAGCGCTCGAACACGCGAATTGCATCGTGCACGGCGCTCGTGCAGGCGGCGCATCGCCGAGCGAGGACGGGGCGACGCGCCCAACGGACGCGCGGCGGCGATTGAACCCCCTTCGCGACGGCTTCCGGCGATGCAACCGCCTCCCGGACTCGCCGCCGACCCCAAACGCGAGACCCCGCGACCGTGAGGTCGCGGGGTCCGTGCGCGAGCGAAGCGTGCTGCGGTACTACCGGTAGATCGACTTCACCTGGCCCCACGTGCCCGACCGGGTCGGCGTCACGAGGCATGCCGGGTTGAACGAGGAGCTGTTCCTCGGCACCGGGCTGCCAGAGATCGTGAAGTCGTTCAGGTTGTTGTCCGTGTCCGTCGCGCCAGCCGCGTTGCGGAACGCGGACTGCGAGTTCGAGAGCAGGCCGACCGCCGTGCCTTCGGAGCAGTTGGCCGTGCCGTAGGCGACCTTGTCCACCAGCGTGCCGACGAGCTCCGAGCCGCAAGGCAGGTTGCTGTTGAGCGCGTTGAACAGACCGACCTTGCCGGACGTCGCACTCATCGAGAAGCCCGTGGTCGCGGTCGAGAAGTCGGGAGGCACCGGAAGCGCTGCGCCCGACGTGCCGTTCGCGCCGGCTTCGAGGAGCAGGTACTGGCAGGGCTGGATGATGGTGCCGACCGGGAACGTGAAGGCGTTGCCCGCCGAGCTGGCCCAGTTGCCCGTGGCCGAGCCGTACTCGAGCGTCCAGCCGCCGATGTTCACCGGCGTGACGCCGCTGTTGTAGATCTCGACGTAGTCGCGCAGGTACGTGCCGCTGCCGCCGCCGCCACCGTAGACCTGCGAGATGCGGACCTGGTTGGCCGCGAAAGCCGGCGCCGCACAGACCGCGAGCAATGCAATCGTGGTAACGATTCGCCTCATCCTGGGACTCCTTTCAGCTGCGTGAGCGTGGTGCGTCCCCGTCGGGGGGGAGCTGATGCAGAACTGCGAGGCCGTACCGACGCACCCCGCCGCCGGAAGTCCGGGGCCAAGGCACGAATGGGTGCGGAACACGTCGAAGATGCGGGAATTTTCCCTCAGGGGCAAGGACTTCTTCGTGCAAAACGCCCTTGTTTCGTAGTCGTAACCTCTCGACAGCAGGGGCTCCACTTGAGGCTCCGAAAGACGGGAGTTCAGCGTTCCCGCGAACCGCGAACCTGCACCCAGATCATCCGAGCGGCATTGGCCAGAAGGAACACCGCGAAGCCCCGGGCCAATCCCTGCTGCGGAAGCCTTTGCGCCGCAAGCGATGCCAATGGCGCACCCACGAGGGCCCCGAGCGCCAGGCCCGGGATGAGCCGCGTGGCCACATTCCCTCGGCGATGGTGCTCGAGCGCCCCGAACGGGGCGGTAACGAGGATCAGGGCCAGGCTCGTGCCCTGGGCCATCTGCTGACTCATCCCGAAGAGCAGGGTCAGGGCAGGCACGGCGATGATGCCGCCGCCCACACCCATGAAGCCCGAGAGCAACCCCACCGCAGCACCCGCCCCCAGCGCGACCGCCGTACCCGCGAAGCCCGTGAGCGCATGCTCGGCCGTGGCCGCGGGCGCGCGCCACAGGATCCGAAGCGCGACGATGACAATGAACACGGCGAACGCCAGTGTGAGCCGTTCGCGACTCGTGCGCGCCGCGAGTCGTGCTCCCAGGTTGGCGGCGGGCAGGCTGGCGAGGGCCAACACCCCGGCCGGCACCCACGCCACGTTGCCCGCGAGCCCGTAGACCACGAGGCCCGCCACGGCCGTCGCCCCGATCGCGGCCAACGACGTGCCGTGGGCCTCATGCTGCGAGAGCGCGAAGTACGCCGTGAGCATCGGCACCAGGATGATGCCGCCGCCCACGCCGAACAGGCCGCCCGCCAGTCCGGCGGCGAATCCGGCCAGGACGGCGGGCCACAGCGAACCCGAGGCGGCTCTAGGGGTGGTCACGCCGCGAAGCTACCCGTGCGCACCGCCGGGCGCGAACGACGACGCCCCGCCGGGCCTCGTGGCCGGGCGGGGCGCGGAGATGCGGCGCGCGCTAGAGCTGCGAGTTCGTCGCCGCGGGCTGCTGCACCTTCTGCAGCATGCGCACGGTGTCGGCGAAGCGCGTGGCGTTCGTGGGCGCGCCGAGCACGACCGCGATCAAGTCGCGGCCCTGGGAGCGCACCCAGGTGGCGAAGCAATAGCCGGCTTCCTGGATGAAGCCGGTCTTGCCACCCTTGACCTCGTACCGGCCGTAGAGCAGCCGGTTGGTGTTGCCCACCGTGTGGAAGCGGCGCTCGGTCTTGAACGCGAACGAGCGCGTGGTGGTGATCTCGGCGATCAACGGCTCGTGCGCGGCCGCGTGCAGCATGCGGGCCACGTCCGAGGCCGTGGAAACATTGTGCTCGTCCAGGCCCGTCACCTCGTCGAAGTGCGTGCCGGTGAGGCCCAGCTCGACGGCCTTGCGGTTCATGCGCGCGATGAAGTCGGCGTGCGGCAGGCCCGACTCACGCGCCAGGATGCGCGTCGCACAGTTGTCCGAGCTCATCAGGCTCATGCGCAGCAGTTCGCCCAACTGCACGACCTCGTGGTTGCGCAGCTGCGTGTGCCCGGCGCCACGGATGTCCTCGTAGGACACGACCGCGTCGCGGTTCAAGTCGGGCTGCTGCTCCAGGAACACCATCGCGGTCATGAGCTTGGTCAGGCTCGCGATCGGCACCGAGCGCGACGAGTTCTTCTCGAACAGAACCTCGCCCGTGCTCGGGTCCAAGAGGATGGCATTGCGCGCGAACACGCCGTCCGGCGGCAGGCGACGGCGCGCACGCCGGCGGCGCGTCGAGGCCGCCGGAGCGGTCGAGGCGCGCGCAGCGAGCGTGACCGGGCCGGGCGCGACAGGCGCGGTCGGAGCCGCCTCGGCCGTCGTGGCCAGGGCGACGAGCAGCGCGAGCGTGGGGGCCACGCGCGGCACGCGGAAATGCATGGGGAGATCCTCCTTAGGCGGGCCCGGAGAGCTGGCCCGAACCGAGACCGTCCTTGGTATCGGGATGGGTATTCTCAAAATGGTACCGGGGCGATGCATGGAAGGTCAACGGGTGATGCAGCCCGCAACGTGTTGGGACTGTTGAGTCTTATTGCCCAGGCACCATCAGGCGCCGGAACCCCGCTAGGGACGCGGCGGCGAGCGAATCCGCCTCCACGAACTCCGCGAGCGTGCGCCCTTCCTTGCAAGCCTTGGTCCGGCTCGGCAGGTCGCGCCGGAACACCCACTCCGCCCGGGTCAGGCCGGCCTCGAGGGCCGCCGGGTCGGGAGGCGGTGCACCATGCATCATCACGGCGGCCCCGCGGAGCGCTTCCGGGATACGGCCCAGCTGCCGGGTCGCCCGGTCCACCTCACGGCAGCCCGCGGTGCTGTCGTACGCGAAAGGCGCCCGGGCGGCAGCCGCGACGATGTCGATCCACAGCAGCGGATCGGTGTGGAGCGCACCGCCGGGGACCGTCTGCTCGAGTTCCAGCATGATCCTCGCGCTCAGCGAGTCGGCGGTGGGCGAGGAGGGCAGCGCCAGGGCGCGATCGAGCAGGGCGCGAAGCGCGCGCGCGTGGGCATCCGCGGTGGTGACATCGAGCGGCTCGAACAGCACTTCGTCGGGGGCGGGAGCCACCCAGCGCTCGGCGAGATCGGGACGGTGGATCCGCAGCAACCGCGCGTGTTCCGCCCCGACCGAGGCAGCCGGGGTCGCACTCGTCTTGGGCGGCTTCTTCCCCGCACAGCCGGCGGAGCTGAGCAGCGCCACTACCGCCGCCAGCACCAGCGCCCGCCCCGGCACGTCGCGCCGCCGCCAGCTCGCTCGGAAGGTCGTCATGGGCGGGGGACCACGGTTTCGACGAGCTTGAATGGGTCGTCCACCTTGAGCGGGGTGACGGCGAGGAACGGGTGCGCGTACCTCACGCCCACCTGCCAGCCCCAGTAACGCGCGTTGGCCTCGAACGCCTCGCGCGGATGCGGCAGCTCCTTCGGCCGATGCCGGTCGGGGTGGTAGAACTGCGACGTGTGGCAGTCGATCGCGTTCATCCAGTCCTCCGCGTACTCCGAGAAGTCCACGATGAACGTGGGCCGCGTGCCGGGCGGGACGAAGTAGTAGTAGATCGCGAGCGCCTGGTGGGGCTCGCCCTCGCACGGCGCCTTGGCGAGGTGGGCGAGGTTGAACGCGTTGGAGACGATCTCGCCCGTCTTGTAGTGGTCGTTGTGCCCCAACCCGCGGCCGATGGGCAGGTCGTAGTAGGGCGACAGGATGATCTGCGGCTTGTGGCGGCGGATCACGCTCGCGACCGTGCAGCGGTTCTCGAACGTGTCCTCGACTCGGCAGTCGCCCAGGTCGAGGCACTCGCGCACGTCGAGCTTGAGGATCTCGCCCGCTTTCCGCCCCTCCTCGGCGCGCACCTCGGGCGTGCCCCAGCCCATGTCGCCGGAGGTCATGTCGATGATACCGGTGGTCCGGCCGCGGTCCTTGAGCTTGCGCAACAGACCGCCGCAACCGATCTCGGCATCGTCGGGATGCGGGCCGAACGCGAGGATATCGACGGGCATGAGTACTCCAGGGACGGGAAGGGGGGCCGGGACGGCGCCAGCGGTCGCGCGAGGGACAGCGCAATATAGAGTGGGGCCAAGCCACGCCGCCAATCCGCTATGCTCCAACCGACATCCCCGGCAGGACCGCACGTCCAGGAGCGCGCGGACGGCGCCGGCGGGTCCGCTCCCCGAGACCGCGGCTCCACCCGAGAAAACCATGCTCTACTTCGCCTACGGCTCGAACCTCGATCCCGAGCAGATGGCCCGCCGTTGCCCTGGCCACACCGTGGTGGGACTGGCGGAGCTGCGCGACCACAAGCTGACGTTCCCGCTGACGTCGCATGACTGGGGCGGGGGCGTGGCGAGCGTGGGTGTCGCACACGGCGTCTCCGTGTGGGGCATGGTCTACGAGCTCTCCGAAGCGGACGTCACCGCACTCGATACCTACGAGGGCTACCGGGCTCCCGGCGACCAGCACAATGTCTACGACCGCGAGACCGTGTCCGTGCAGCTCGTGCGCGCGGATGATGGGTCTTTCCCGAGGCGGCTGCGCGCGTGGATCTACCTGGCGCGCTCGGCGAATCCCTCGCCGCCGTCGCGTCGCTACCTGGACGCCGTGCTGCGCGGGGCGCGCCACCACCGGCTGCCCGACGACTACCTGACCCGGCTCGCGGCCACGCCGGCCGTGGACTGACGGAAGCGGGGACGGGAGCCTCCATGGAGACCACGATGATCGGGCGCACACTCGGCCGCTATCGCGTCGTCGAGCGACTGGGTGAGGGAGGCATGGGCGCGGTCTTCCGCGCCTGGGACGAGCGGCTGGAGCGCGACGTGGCGCTCAAGGTGATCTCGCCGCGCATCATCTCCAATCCCGACGCGCGCAAGCGACTGCGCGAAGAAGCGCGGCTGCTCTCGCAGTTGGACCACCCGGCGATCGCCACCGTGCACGACTTCGACACGCAGGACGGGCTCGACTTCCTGGTCATGGAGCTGGTGCGCGGCCAGACGCTGGCGCAGCTCGGCGCACGCGGCCCGGTGGCCGAGCGCGACGCCGTCGCCTACGCGATCCAGGTGTGCGAGGCCCTCGAGGCCGCGCACGAGCGCGGCGTGATCCACCGCGACTTGAAGCCCGCGAACATCATGGTCACCGCGCGCGGGCGCGTGAAGGTGCTGGATTTCGGCCTCGCCACGTGCTGTGGCAACGACGAGGACGGTTCGCCGTCGCAAGCCCTCACCAAGCCGGTCGTGCCCGAGGGCACGCTCGCCTACATGTCGCCCGAGCAGCTGCTGGACTCGCCGGTGGACGAGCGCACCGACGTGTTCTCGCTGGGCGCGGTGCTGTTCGAGCTGCTCGCAGGCCGGCCACCGTTCCGCGCCCCGGTCATCCCCGCGCTCACCGATGCGATCCTCCACCAGCCCGCACCGCTGCTGTCGCTCCATCGGCCGGGGCTCTCGCCTGCGCTCGACGTGGTGGTGCGCCAGTGCCTGGAGAAGCGCGCCGAGGATCGCTACGCCGACGCGCGCGCGCTGGCCGCCGACCTGCGGCACGTGGTCGCGGGCGAGCCCGTGCTGCAACGGCCCGCGACGGACTCGTCCCGGGGCCGCTCGCGCGACCCCGAAGCGCATCGCGCCTACCTGCGCGGCCGGCGGCAGTGGAGCAAGCGCACGCGGGTGGGGCTGCGCCAGGCGATCGAGCACTTCGAGGCCGCCATCGACCTGGATCCCGAGCACGCGCCGTCGTGGTCGGGGCTCGCCGACTGCTACATCATCCTCGCGCCGTGGCTGCCGCCGCTGCTCGGCTACCAGAAGGCCATGGCTGCCGCACGCCGCGCGCTCGAGCTGGATCCCGATTCCGCCGAGGCCCACACGTCGCTCGCGTTCACGCGACTGCTCCTCGAGTGGGACTGGGCGGGCAGCGAGGCCGGGTTCAAGCGCGCGCTCGAGCTCGACCCCACGTATGCCACCGGGCACCAGTGGTATTCGGAGCTGCTCACCGTGCTCGGCCGCTTCGAGGAAGCACTGTCCGAGGCGCGTGCGGCCGAGGAGCTGGACGCGCTCTCCTACGTCATGCCGACCACGCTCGTGAACGTGTTCTACTACGCGCGACGTTTCGATGAAGCACTCGAGTACCAACACCGCATGATGTCGCTGCGCCCCGTGGACGGCTCGCTGGCCGGTGTCGCCGATCGCGCCCGCATTTTGGAGCAGAGCGGCCGGCCCACCGAGGCGATCGCCGAGTACCTGTCGGTGATGGAGCATGAGGACGACCCGCGCGTGCGCGCCGGGCTCGCCTGTGCGTACGCGCTCGCCGGGGACGCGGCGGCCGCACGCGCGGAACTCGCCGTGCTCGCGGCCCTGCCCGCCGAGCGGTTCGTGCCGCCCTACGCGGTGGCCGGCCCGTTGGCACTGCTCGGCGATCTCGACGCGGCGTTCGCCAAGCTGGAGGAAGCGCTCGTCACCCACGACCGCGCCATGGTGTACGTGCGCGTGAACCCGCGGTTCGATCGGCTGCGCGGCGACCCGCGCTACGACTCGGTGGTCGAGCGCATGCGCTTCCCGAGCCTCGTCGGCCACGAGCCCGTGGCCGGGCGCTGAGTGAGTCCTCGCACCTCGAGGTCCAGCGCCGAGCGCAGCGGCCGCCACGCCGCACGCACGTTCGCCGCGTTGGCACGCGCGTCGGTATTGGCCACGCGCGGGTCGCTCGCGACGACGGTGGTTCGTGGCCTGCGTCCTCCGATCGTCGTGCGGCGGGGCCTCAGCGCTTCGTGAGCGCCTCGGGCATGGCGTAGAGCGTCGAGAAGTAGTCGCGGATCATGCGCTCGGCACTGAAGCCCTCGCGCGCCATCTTCACACTCGCGACCATCATACGCGTCCACTTCGCACGGTCGGACCACGCCGGCAGCACGCGCTTCTCGAGGGTGTCGTAAAGAGCGTTGAGGTCCTTCACGTCGTCGCCCGAATCCCGCCCGCCCACGGCGAAGCCGTTGACCCCGTCCTCGCACGCCTCGTCCCACCAGCCGTCCAGCACGCTCACGTTGAGCACGCCGTTCATCGCGGCCTTCATGCCCGATGTGCCGCTCGCCTCGAGCGGGCGCACCGGGTTGTTGAGCCACACGTCACAGCCGCGCGTGAGCAGCCGGCCGAGCGCCATGTCGTAGTTCTCGAGGAACAGCACCTGGCCGGGGTGGCGCCTGGCACCCAGCACCAGCCGCGCGACGATGTTCCGGCCGTTGCCGTCGTCCGGGTGGGCCTTGCCCGCGAACAGCACCCGCACCCGGTGCTTGCCGAGCAACGCTTCGAGCCGGGCCTCGTCGCGCAGCAACAGGTCGCTGCGCTTGTAGCCGGCCGCGCGGCGCGCGAAGCCGACGATCAGCGCATCGGGCTCGATCGAGACGCCGTGGCGGCGGCGCACCTCGGCCAGCAGTTGGGCCTTCAACCGCACGTGCGCGTCCCAGAGCTTGCCGGGATCGCTGCCTGCTTCCGCCACCTCGGGTGCCTGCCACGTGGGCACGTGCACGCCGTTGGTGATCGCACCGATCTCGCACGCGCCCGAGACGTCCTTCCACATCGCGCGCGCCGTTTCGCCGTGCAGCTTGGACACCGCGTTGGCCGCACGCGACAGCCGCAGCCCGGCCACGGTCATGCTGAACGGTTCGCCGCCGATCGCGCGCATCTCGGCGCCTGAGAGCTGCAGGCAAGCACCCATGCGGCGCAGGTCGGCGAGCGTGTGCTGCTCGTTGCCCGCCAGCACCGGCGTGTGCGTGGTGAACACGGTCTGCTCGCGCACGCGCAACCAGGCCTCGGGGAACTGCAGGCCGGACTCCATCAGCTCGGCGATGCGCTCGAGCCCGCCGAAGACCGCATGGCCTTCGTTGAAGTGGTACGTGCGCACCTCGAGCCCGAGCCAGCCCAGCGCGCGCACACCACCGATGCCGAGCAGCAGCTCCTGCGCGATGCGCGTGTCGGTGCCGGCCTCGTAGAGCCGGTGCGTGATCCAGCGGTCTTCGCGCTTGAGCGGCTCCAACAGGTAGAGCGGGATGTGACCGTAGCGTTCGGTCACCCACACGCGAACCGCGATCTCCTTGCCGCGCACCCGCACGCGCACGCGCACGCCGGTGTCGGAGAGGAACCCGGTGTCGTAGGCGGGGTACTCCTCGTACGGCCGGCCGTCGGCGCCGATCCGCTGCACGCAGTAGCCGCGCTCCCACAGGAGCCCCACCGCGACCATCGGCACGTGCAGGTCGTGCGCGGCCTTGATGTGGTCGCCGGCCAGGATGCCGAGACCGCCCGCATAGATGGGGAACGACTCGTGCAGGCCGTACTCCATGCAGAAGTACGCCACACACGGCACTCGCGAACGCGGATGGGGAGCAGCGGGCATAGGGGTCAAGGTCTTCCGTGAAGGAGGCGGGACGACTTCGCGCGAGCGAAGTCGTCCCGCAGTCGTGGCGCGGCGGGAGCCGCGCGCGGTCGAGGCACCGCGCTCAGGCGGGGCGACTCATGACCGTGGTCTCGGCGCCGTCGCTCTCTTCCATCACCCAGCGCACCGACTTGGAGCACGGGCACGTGCCACCCAGCCGCTTGAGCTTGGGCATTGCCTTCACGCCCTGCTCGACGGTGAGCTCGCCCGCGACCACCTTGCGCAGCGCATCGGCGTAGAGCCGCAGGTCGCGACTGGCGATGTAGCCGGGATTCAGGTGCTTGGCGAGGTAGCGCAGGTATTCCTCGGCGTCGGTGAACGTCTCGCCGTTCACGCCCACCATCTGGAACGCGACCGCGCCCTTGCGGCGGAAGAAGCGCGGATCGGGCAGGCGCAGGATCTCCTCGTACGCCAGGCCCCGGTGCGAGCCGCGCGACTTCTCGAGCTCGTCGATCACCGCCTCGACCTTGTCCGGCGTGTAGTCCGGGAAGCGCGCGCGCACGAACCGCGTGTTGATGTCGCGGATCATCTTGCGGCACTCCTCGATGTACTGGTCCACGGCCTCTTTGTTGGAGAGGTCCTTGAACCCGAACGACAGGTTCTTCTGCCCGCCGCGCTCGTCGCCGAACATCTCGAGGCCGCGCGCGAACCACTTGTTGACGGACTGCTGCACCAGTTCGAGGTTCGCGAGCGGGTCACCCTTGGCGGCGCGCTCCGCGAAGCGGCGCAGCGGGATCACGCCGGCGGCCAGGTGGAACGCCTCCTCGCGCAGCATCGGCGGCATGCTGTCGGCCATGGGCTTGTACGCGCACACCTTCTGCATGGTGAGCTGGTACTTGCCGACGCGGTCGATGAACGCCGCGAACGTGATGTTGTCCATGAACGAGTCGTAGTCGAGGTTGAACGCGTCCAGGACGTGATTGCCCGTCGTCATGGACAGGATCTCCTCGACCATCTGCTCGCCGGTCACCCCACCGCTCACGTGCGACCAATCCTTGTCGAGCAGCAGGTGCAGCATCTGGTAGCCGTGGCGCAGCTCCTCGGCCATCACGCGCAGCACCCAGGCGCGGTCCTGGTCGTCGTGCGCACGGTCCACGGTGCCGGCGTGCTGCTGGATGCTGCCGAACTCGGTGCTCGCCTGCGCCTTGATGATGGCGAGCAGGTGATGCGCCTGCTCCTCGGTGAGCTGCTCGGGCTCGAGCCGCTTGGGCTGGCCCTTCTGCTCGCCGATGCTGATCATGTCGGGCGTGCCGATCTCCATCTTGGCGCACAGGCAGAACGGCTCGTCCTTGGGGAAGTACTTCTCCCAGTTCGTCATCAAGGTCTCGTAGTCCTTGAAATGATGACGACGCCAGTGCTCGACCGCACCGTGGTACTTCTTCTCGAGGGTGACGTTCTCGACCTTCATGGGGGCTAGATCCTCATCTCGAGCGCCTGCAGCGGCGCCGGCGTGAACCCGATGGCCTTGAGGAACCCGGCCACGCCTCCGTCGTTGGTATCCACCAGCGTGCGCACGGACTTGGCGCCCTCGGCGGTGAAGTGCGACTTGATCGCGTCGAACATCTTGCGGCCCAGGTCCTGCCCGCGGAAGTCCGGGTCGATGCCGAAGCGCTCGATCCAGCCGCTGGGCTCTTCGAGGCCGAACTCGCCGGCGCGCAGGTCGCCGAGCATGAAGCCCACGATCTTGCCGCCGGAGACCGCCACCTGGGACGCGCCGGGATCGCGGCGCGTGTAGTACATGATCCGCGTCTCCCAGATCTCGGGCCGATAGATGCCGGAGATCTTCTCGTCGATGCGGACGATTCCCGTGATGTCCAACTCGTCGAGCGGACGGATCTTCACGGCGGTCGAGGTATCGGGCATGGCGGGCTCCCGTGGCGTTGGGCGGGGGACAGGATAAGCCACTCGAAATTAGCAGCTTTCGCGCGCCGACGCAGGCGCCGGAAGCGCTCCGGGGGCCGGCCGCCGGAGCGAGATGCGGGCGATCGCACATGAGGCGCATACGTGCGAACTGCACGACAAGCCGAGGCCAAATGGACCACCGAGGGCCGAACCGGGCTGACGTGCTTGCCGCCGCCTGTTAGCTTGGCGACGAGTTCGCGGTAGCACTCGCGCGGCAGCGCCCGCGCGAGCCCACCCCCCGACCCCGAGCGTTCGCCGCCAAGTTCCCCCGGGACCGACGTCCGATCCCCATCGACCCGCCGCCCGTGAGGGCGAGCGACAGACCGAGAGGCCCGACATGAAGAACATCGTCCGGAGCTGCCTCATGATGTTGGCACTTGCGGCCACACCTGCGTTCGCGCAGGCGCCCGCCGAAGCTCCCAAGCCGAGCTTCGATGCCACGAGCTCGGTGACGCGCCACTCCACGGTGCTCAAGGTGGACACCACCGCCCGGCTGCTCACCATCCGCACGCAGGAAGGCGACACCATCGTCGTACCGGTGAAGCCCGAGGTGAAAACACTCGCCCAGATCAAGCGGGGCGACAAGATCAAGGCCGTCTACAGCGAGAACCTCAACATCCGGATCGAGCCCGCGGGCGACGTGGACATGACCGTGGAGAAGATGCGCAGCGACGCCAAGCCGGGCGCGAACCCGTCGGTGAGCCTGGTCGAACGCGCGATCTACAAGGCGACCATCTCGGCGATCGACCTCACCAAGGGCACCGCGACGCTCAAGGACCCGACCGGCGAGGAGTCCGAGGTCACGCCTCAAAACCCGGAGAACCTGAAGCTTGTGAAGGTGGGCGACATCGTGGTCATCACCGCGATGCAGACCGTGGCGATGTCGGTGGACAAGGACGCTCCCAAGAAGGCACCGGCCAAGAAGGCGGCGCCGAAGAAGTGATCACTCCCGGACGGGCACGGCGGGGCGCTCCCGCCGTGCCCCTCTGTTCGCGTCTCACGCACCCAGGCCGGAGCCCCCACGCCCGATGAGCCGCCTCGAGCCGCCTCCGCGGCCGCCGTTCCAACTGGCCCCCCTGCTGCTCGCCGTGCTGCTGCTCGCACTGCTGCCGTGGCTCACCACCTGGTACGAGACCGGGCAGTGGTCGCCGTCCACGCGCGAGATGTGGTCCTCGAGCCTGGCCTCGGCCATCGCCATCGCGTTCGGCGTGTGGGTGATCGTGCTGCTGCGCCGCGAACGCGCCGCCAACACGCGGCACCTGGCCGACCTCGAAGCGCTCACGCTGGCCGATCCGCTCACCGGGCTCGGCAACCGCCGCGCGCTCGAGCGCGAACTGTCGCGCTCCATGCTGCGTTCGCGGCGGCTGGATCACCCGCTCGCGCTGCTCTACATGGACGTGGACGGCTTGAAGGAAGTGAACGACCGATTCGGCCACGCGGCCGGCGACGACACGCTGCGTGCGGTCGGGAACTCCGTCCGCCAGTGCTCTCGCGAGGGCACCGATGCCGGGTTCCGCGTCGGCGGGGACGAGTTCGTGCTGATCGTGCTCGCCGGCCAGCGCGGCGCCGAGCTGCTGGCGAGCCGCCTCGACGAGAGCTTCCAGGCCCGCTCGCCACACGAGAGCCGGCTGTCGCTGGGCGTGGTGGAGTGGGACGGGGCGATGTCGGCGAGCGAACTGCTCAACGAAGCCGACCGCCACATGTACCGCAACAAGCACGTCGTGCGCGTCGCGGACACGCGCTCCGAGGACATGGCGGACGACTGAGGGTAAGGCGCCCGAACGGCGCGACTACCGCACCACGGCGACGCGCGCGGTGCGCGTGGTCCGGCCCGTCCCGTCGGTGATACGCAGGAAGTAGATGCCCGAGTGCCGGGCCGAGCTGTCGTCGAGTTCGAGCGTCACGGCATCGTCGCCGGTTCCGCTCGCCTGAAATCGCCGTTCGACGGCGACGCGGCCCTGGAGGTCGTAGAGTCGGGCCGTAAGCGCGCCCGAGCCGCCGCTGACGTTGAACTGGATCTGGGCACCCGAGAGCGCCGGCAGCCTGAGCCCCAGCTTCCGGCGAACATCCGGCCGCCAATGACTGGCCTCCTGGCTTCGCCACACGTAGCGGGTGTCCACACTCTCCCGCTTGATGCGGTAGCGCCAAGTCACTCCGACCTCGGCGTTCACGTCGTCGAACGTCAGCACCGAGTCCGGCCCGGCCCGCACGGTCGCGAGGGAATCGAATGCGTCGTTCTCGGTCGCGCGCTCGACCGTCCAGCGGCTGCCGGGCGCCGGAGTCGAGAGCGCCCACGTCACGCGCGCCCCCGCAGCCGAGCCGGCGACTACTGGCGCAGTGCAAGTGGCGACGCAGTAGGTATGCGACCAGAAGTTGAGCCCCTCGCTGGCGCGTCGCCAAACCACCCAGACATCGTCGTTCAAGTCGCGCGTCACCGTCGGCTCGATCCAGTCGACTTGCTCGCTGCCCGGGATCTCCTCGGGTGGGTCCCAGCCGTTGCCATTCGGGAACGCTATCACTGCCGCGTCGCGGAACGTGTAGCCGTAGCCCAGGTTGTTCCACGCGATCAATGGATACTCGGTCGTATCATGGTCCACGGAGAACCACGCAGGCTGGTAGGTGTCGCCGACGTTGGGGAGGAACTGCATGCTGTCGCCGCGTTCCCAGACGCCATCGCGATAGCTGGACACGTGCATCCAGTCGTCGCTCTCCCAGAACAGCCACAGCCCACCCGAGGGGCGGAGGCGGAATCGTGGGTGCGCGGCGTTGCGCGGACGAGGATCGAGGTTTCCGGTCTCACGCCACTGGGCGCCGTCAAGGATAGCGTACTGGAGCCCGGTCTGGCCGGCGTAGACGACGATTGCGGTGGTGTCGCCGAGCGGGGCGATGGTGCAGTGGTCATCGTCCTCACCGAGTCGCCCGACCTCGTGCCAGATGCCGACTGAGTCGGAGTAGAGCGTGTGGAGCTTGAACTGGAGTTCCGGCTGCCGCTGATCGCTCCGCACGGCCCAGCGGCGCGTCGGCGAGGCCGCACCGCCGAACTCGGTGCTCTGGCTCGTGGTCGCGAAGATCGAATCGGGCGGACCGATCGAGTCACTCGCGACGCCGAACATCAGCAGCCATGTCTGGAGGCTTGTCGGATCCTCTGTGCCGAGCGCGACTGCGTGCCGGGCGTCAGACTGATAGATGACGATGGCGGGCGCACCACCAACTGAGAACGTCGAACCGGAGCCGACGCGCCAACCCGAGTCCGACCAAGAGAACGTGTTCCAGTTGCGAGTAGGCGAGGCGGCCCATTTCACACTCATCAATACATAGGGAACCCCATTTTCGCATCGCTCGAGTTGTGCCATGCCTAGGTAGTCCGATGTCCCAGAAAGCGCCAACTCGGAGAGTGAAGTCCACATGCGACCGGGTGGGAGCGCCGGAGCGTTCAGGGGGAGCAGGCCGAGCAAGGCGAAGGCCAGAAGCGTCGCGCCAAGACCTGGCCGAGTGAGTAGCACGCACTTGCCCCCTCTCCGGATTCGAGACGCCACCGCCCAACAAAATAGTAGTTGACCTCCGGGGGGGGGGGCAATGCAGAGTGCGGCGTCCGCGTCCCTGCATCTCGCCTTCGCGCCCTCCCGAAGACGCCGGACCGCTCCCCACGGGTCTCGGACGCCCACCCCGACCGAACCCTCGCAGCGCACCGGCCGCGCGGCTCTCGAGCCGCAGGTCCGCTCGTGAGGTGCCTCGCCATGCGCACGTTCGCCGCACGATGCGCCGTTGTCGCTTGCCTACTGGTGTTGTCGATCCTCTCCCCACAGCCACTGATGGCCGGCGGTATCGGCGTGTCCGATCCGCCGGACAGCGTCGCGACCGACACGACGTTGTCGACGTCAGGCTCGACCGCCATCACGGACGTGCCGTTCCACCTCTACAAGGCGCGCCCTGACCGAGCGCCACGCGGTCGTCGCGACTTCGACTTCCTGTGGAGCGACACGTACAAGTCACGATTCCAAACGCCACTCGACTTGTTGTCGGGTGTCGAGCAGATCAACGATCTGCAGCGACTAGCAGAGACCGCCGCTGAGATATTCTCCAACCCCTTCGGCTTGCCGTGGACGGACATCCAACTGGTCTACAACTTTCTAGCGAGTGCTGAAGGCTACCGAGCCGCCGAGTACAACCCCGCCAATGACGCACCAATCGGCTTCAAGGTCGCCCAGCCCATCTACCCCGACGCCGAGCGAAATCATCTGGATGCGTACATCTACGCGCGGAGCTTCCCGGCATTCGGGCAGTGGGCGGCCTACCTCGGTGACGGGGTTGTCGGGCAGACGCCGCACAGCAACTACGGTGTCTTCCCGTCCGACTATCAGTCGCCCGCGGAAGACAGCCTGACTGGGAATGCGGGCAATCCACGGAGCGAGAACTCGATCATGCTCCCGGGGCCCCTCCCCTCTCAGGTAGCGGCCACCGACGCGAGTCGTTGGACCCGTCCGGGCGGCACGGCAAACGCCTACTTGGCTCATGAAGGGCTGCATGCAATCAATCACGATTGGTCGGGGGAATCGGCCTATCTCCACATGTTCGCCAGCGGCGCCGAGGCGGTTACCGGCGCGAGCACAGACCCGCCACGCTACGACGTGGACTACCACTTCAGCCTCAGTCCCACGGCACTTACGCTAGGCAACGCTTATCCACACTGGCAGTCTTTCATGGCGTACCTGGCCTTCAACTGGCGCGGCGCCGACATCACTCCCGGCGGCTGGCAGGACGACCTACTGCCCCGGTGGTCCACGAAGCCCTCGACAGAGCGCACCTTCCTGGGGCTGGCGAAGCGACTTCGCGACGCAGAGTGCAGCGAGTGCGCTGTCTACCCTGCGTTCGTTGGACTGGACAGCCTGGCACGTGTGCAGAGGCTCATCCACGACTGGCGTATCGCCAGCTATGTGAACAACGCTTCGCTTTCAGGAGGCAAGTACGGGTTCCCGCCGGCATTCGGCTTCAGCCCCGCTGTTCAACTTGGCGCGTGGCAGAACATCGACGGCTTGGCCGCTGACGACTCCGTCTCCATCCCACCGGTGGTTACCCTCGGGCCCAGCCCTGCCGCGCGTTCGCAATGGTTCACCACGCGACCAGCCGGCAATGGATTCGGACCCAGCCTGCTCGACATGCAGATGTTCGGGGCCGAGTATTTTGTCTTCAAGGCCGATCCCGCGCTCTCTGCGAATCCGCAGAAGCTGGTCGTGCGAGTCAGGCCGGGCATGCTCCACAAGAAGATCGTCAACGCGGGCGTCAACTGCACTCCTATTGTCTTTCTGTCTGAGACAGGAAGGTTGCACGCCAGTATCGTCACCTATTCGCAGGCTTCGGACTCTCTTTTCCGCCATCCGGAGTGGGCGACCGGAGTGGTAACGAAGTCAGCGCTGCTTGATTCAGCACGCGGTGACCTTGAGTTCGAGGTGCAGGGGTTTGGGGGGACAACGCGGGCCGCCGTGCTCGTCGTGTCTCTGGGTGACGGCCCCCCCGGCGCATACTCGGCCACGGCTTCGTACTCGAACGCTCCGCGTTTGAAGTGGGAGCTCGGCGCAGCGCTCGACGACGGCACAATTCCTGTCAATCCCAGCCCAATTGCAAGCTCCACGCTTGGAGAGTCGGACGCCGCGTGGTCGCCCGACGGCGCGCGACTGGCATACCGGCGGGAGGACCTGGGCAGCGCTTCCCGTATCTACGTTCGGAGCGCCGACGGCTCGGGATCCGCCTCGCCCCTGCGTTCGCCCTCCGCCGGACAGGCGGAGCCAGCGTGGTCGCCGCGCGGCGACAGGATCGCGTACGTCGAGGGAGACACGCTGGCGACGATTCGGTTCGTCGACGTGTCGACGGGTTCACTCCAAGGCGGCCTCGACATGGTCGGGCATCTGCACGAGCCAACCTACGCGCCGGACGGTGGCCGACTCGCGTACCTACGCCACTGGATCTCTGTGCAGGGGGACACGACTCAGGAGCCGCCCCCTCACGAGGATGGGCTGGGACAGCAGCTTGAGGAGGGTAGCCATGTCAGGGAGGTGCGCGTCCGCAATCTCGTCAACGGAGCAGACAGCTTGTTGGCGCAGTTCGTCGAGGCGCCGCTCGATTCTGCTGCTCCACTCCGCGGGCTCCGGTGGTCCTCGGACTTCAGGTTCCTGATATTCAGTCGCTTGGTTCACACCACCGGCACGTTCCAACTCTACCAACTCGACATGCGCACGCGTGCGCTGACGACACATAACACTCAGGCACCGGCGGCGAGAACTCGCGAGTTCGCGCCGGGCTCCGGCCCGCTGCTACTTGAAGAAGCTGCGGGCCGACCATACGTGCTGCGCTGCAATCCCTCTGCATGGGCATGCCTGTGCCACAGCGCTCCGAGCTCGGAGATCGTCGCGCTCGCCCCGGCTGATTGGATCTCGCTGCGCGACACCACCGCGGCCACTTCCGTGCCGATGGGTTTCCGAACCGGGGCGTTGTTCTCTCAGCCGCGCTGGTCGCCCGACGGGACCAAGGTCGCCTATACGACCACTCAGAACGGCAATCCGGATGTCTACGTAATAGCCGCGACGCTCGATCGCGCTCCGGTCATGTGGAGTTCGGTCATCTCCGAACACTCCTTCACCAATTGTGGCGGGTTCAATCTCATGCTCGGGGCGAGTGATTCCGACGGGGATCTGCTCTCCTATCGTGCTTTTGGCCTTCCCGTAGGCGCTACGTTCGTCAATGGCAATCAGGTTGTCTGGCCAGCTCCGGTCGTAGGCGATCACTGGTTCGTCACACAGGCGCTCGATCCGACCGGAGCAGTCGCCACGCGGCTCATTCACTTGAACGTGTACGACGGTGGTGATTGCGGCGAGGGCGGTGGCGGCGGAGGTGAGGGCGAGATTCTCCCCGGCGGCGGCCACGCGGCGCGAGAGGCCGGCCCGAACCGGCTCCTCCGCCCCGGGGCGAGTGGTCCACGTGCGGTCAACTCGCTTCTGGACGGAGCGGCGCCTGGGGAGTGGGCAGAGCAGACCGCCCGGCTCGTGGCGGCTCAGACCGATGAGTCGGGGCGCATCAGCGCGGGTCTCGTGGGGCTGCGTCCCGGCGAGTTCAAGCTCGACCGCGCAAGACTGCTTGTCGTTGACCACGAGCCCGCGTTGCTTGCGGTCGCGACCGACGACGGGATTGTCTTGGGCTCGAAGCGCGTCCCTTCCAGTGTCGCGACATCTGGCGGCTCTGGGACAGCTGAAGGCTTGATAGGAGCGGGGACGACGCTGAGGGTCGACTGGGCCGAGGAGGACCAGGTCGCCGGGCTTGTTCTCGACTGCGCCCGCGCTGGTGCTGTCGACACCCTCCAGGATTGGGGAGTTCATATCGAGGTGCGTGACGGGGAGGACTGGCGGCCCGCCGGACGTCTCATGCCACGATCCGGCTACGATGTGCTTGCCGTCTCCCTTCAGGGGCTGAGAGAGGCACGGCTGAGATTCGGCTCCGATGTGTACGTGCGCGAGGTCGCGGGTTACTCGTTGGCCGGAGCCCAAGGAGCGAGTGTCGCGCGGCTCTCGTGCGAGAGCGCGAGCCTCGACGGCGCGGTCACAAATCTGGCCGAGACTGACGGATCGGCGGTAACGCTAGAGCGCGGCCAAGGGGTGGCCCTCTCGTTCGCCGGTCCTGCCGCGGCGGAAGGAATGCGTCGGACACTCTTCCTCGAACTCGTCGCGTCGTTCACACCGGCGGGAGCACCGGCGGGCCAGAGTCAGCTCGTGGGGATACGGCCGACTGGGAAGTTTGCTCTACTTCCCACCCTACCCAACCCGTTCGAGCGGACGACTTCCATCCGCTTGGAAGTCCCGCGCGCGAGCGACGTGCGAGTGGAGATTTTCGATGCGCTTGGCAGGCGCGTTCGAACTCTCGCGAACCAAGTGTTCCGGCCCGGAGTCCATTCGCTCGAGTGGGACGGTTCCGACTCACGTGGCGTGCGGCTGGGCCCCGGTGTCTACATGGTGCGGATGATTTCAGATGGCTTCCGTCAGGAACAGCGCGTGGTGAGGCTAGGTAACTAGGCGCCGCCTGGGAGGCGCGACGCCCGATCGTCATGGAGCCGACGATCGGGCGCTCGCTGCTGCGCAGATTGGGGCGCGGCTTCTTCAGTCCACCCGTGTCTGGCGCACCACCTGCACGTGACGCTCGGCGGCCCAGGGCCAGCTGAAGCGCGCGGCCAGCGAGCGGTCGGCGTGGTGCGAGTACCACTCCATGCGCGGGCCCTCGCCCGCGAGGTCGTCGGCGAAGTCCGGGTCCACCGCCTCGCCCGCGATGAATGCCGCGTCGCGCGGATCGGGACCGGCGCGCTTGGGGCGCGGGGCCGGCCCGGCGCGGTGCTTGGAGAGTTGCTTCGCCACCCAGCCGCTCATGCGCGGGCGCAGGTCGGCGAGCACGTTGAAGCACTCGTGGGCACCGCGCGGGTAGTAGATGAGCTCGCGCTCGCAGCGCGCGTTGGTGAAGATGCGCTCGGCCTCGTCGGACGGCGTGATCATGTCGTGCCCGCCGCCGGCCAGCATGAGCGGCGCGTGCAGGTCGGGCAGCGTGTTCTCGAGCGTGATGCGCGGGATGAACCGGTCCATCTCCTCGATGCTCATGTCGTAGAGCGATGCCAGTTCCTTGCGCATCGAGAACAGCGTCACATTCCAGTACACGTCCACCGAGTACGGCGGGCTCACCGCGGCCACGCAGCGCACGCGCTTGTCGTAGGCCGCCATCTTGATGGCGGCATAGCCGCCCAGCGACAGCCCCATGTAGGCAACCGCGTCGGAATCCAGCTCGGGCACGGACTCGATGTGGTTCATGATCGCCACACCCAGCGGGCGTGGCTCGGCGACACTGCCCAGCCGATGGAACGTCTGGCCGAGCCCGGGACCGTCCAACGCGATGGTGGCGATGCCGCGCTCCAGGAACGCATCCGACCAGGCGTGCAGCTCTTCCTTCACGCCGTTGGTGCCGTTGAACAGCACCACCACCGGATGCGGACCGACCGTGTTGGGGAACCGCAGCGCACCGCGGACCACGCGCTTCCTGAACTCCACCTCGAACGGCCACACGGGGTGCGACATCCGCGGCCCAGCCGACTCGTAGGCGCGCACGCAGCTCTCGTGCAGCTGCTTCTTGCGCGCCGGCTCCATGAACACGACGTACTGCGCGAAGTTGTACGACGCGCTCGCCCACAGGAAGTGGCGCGCGGCCTGGGTCAGCTCGCCCATCTCCAGCGCCTTCCGGCCCGATTCCTCGTGAGCGCGGCCGAGGCGTTCCCACTCGTCCACCCACGATGCGAGGCTGGTGATGCGGCCGAGGACGCGGTCCAGGTCCTCGGGCGTGATGCCGTTGTTCGTGAACTGGAGCTTGGCCCATGCCGGCATCTGCCGCGTGAGCCCCAGTCGCAGCGAAAGGCGCACGAAGCCCGGCCGCAGCAGCTGCCCGCGCAGCATGTGCGGCACCAGAAGCTCGAGCCGTCCGCCTTTGACCTGCATCATCGGTGGGTTCGCTCCGGTTCGGGGTGCGTCGCTGGGGTGTCGGGTGCGCATGAAGCGGAATCCCACCATTGAAAGATGCACTACGTGTGCCACTCCGCACTTCTAATCAACGACGCAAGTTCGCGGTTCAGCACCGCGCGACGGACGGCGTTCCCGAGGCTTCCTGCACGAGCGGCATTGTGGCGTCGACGCACGCGAGTGGACGAGTCGCCACAGGGAGGATCGGCAGTCGCCGAACGTTCGTGCACGCTCAATTAGTCTACCCGCGACGAGGGCGGAGCGTGACCGAAGAGTGAAGCCGGCACTTGGCCCGTCCGGGTCTGGCGATGCTGAGAGCCGCGACTCGCGCCCGGAGTCGAGCGCGCGGGCTCAGCCCGACGTCACCAACGCGCGATACGCCTCGAGCAATCGGCGCCCGACTTCCTGCGACGGCACCGGCCGGCCCGCGAGTTCGGCGACCGGGACGATCTCCTGCACCGAGTTCGTCAGGAACACCTCGTCGGCCAGCTTCAGCGCGTCGAACGGAATCGGCAGCTGGCGCACCTCGATCCCCAGGGCCGGGCAGAGCGAGAGCACCAGCGCCCGCGTGATCCCCGGCAGCACGTCGGCGTCGAGCGGCGGGGTGAGGAGCGCCCCATCGGGCCGAACCGCGAACACGTTGCTGGCCGCGCCCTCCAGGACGTGGCCGGAAGGCGAGACCAGCAGCGTCTCATCGGCGCGAGCCGCATTCGCCTCCTCGCGGGCCAGCTCCCAGGCCAGCCGGCTCGTGGTCTTGTGCCGGCCGAGCCAGCCCGGCGAGAACGGGTGGCGCGAGAGCATGAGCCGCGCGCCGCCATCCGGCTGCGAGTCGCGCCGCCGGGTCCCGGCCCACAGCCGGCCGCCCAGCGGCTCGGCGTCCACCCAGGCGCCGGTCCGCACCGGCCGGCCGCCCGGAACGCCGCGCGTCACCGTGATGCGAATGACGGCGTCCGAGAGCTTCTCGGCCGCCAGCACCTGGTCCACGGCCTCGCGCAGTTGCGAAGGGGAGGGCGGCACGGGAAAGCCCAACTCGGCCGCCGAGAGCACCAGCCGCTCCAGGTGCTTCTCCCACGCGAACGGCCGGCCCGCGTACACGCGCAGCGTCTCGAAGATCGCCCCGCCCGCGCGAGCGCCGCGGTCCCACAGCGAGATCGCCGCCTGGTCGCCGCGCACCAACTCGCCGTTCAGCCACACCGTGTGATTGGGCAGCCGCGTGCCGGGCGGGAGGGGGAGCTTCATGCGCGGGGCTCCCCCAACGTCACGTCGCCCAGCACACTCGAGAGCGCCGCGCGCAGGCCTTCGCCCTTGTCGAGCGACTCGCGGTATTCGGCTTCGGGGTCGCTGTCGGCCGTGATGCCGCCGCCGGCGTTCCAGTGGATCGCGGTGGGTGTCGCCACCGCGGTACGGATGGCGATGTTCCAGTCGGCGTCGCCATCCCAGCCCACCCAGCCGATCGCCCCTGTATAGAGGTGGCGGCGCACGGGCTCCAGTTCCTCGAGGAGCTCCATCGCGCGGATCTTGGGAGCTCCCGTGATGGAGCCACCCGGGAAACACGCGTGCAGCAGGTCGAACGCATCGAGTGCGGCTCGCAGCCGGCCGGTGACCGTGCTGGTCAGGTGCCAGACCTGGGGGAACTTCTCCAGCGCGCACAGCTCCGGCACCGACACGCTGCCGGTCTCGCAGACGCGGCCGAGGTCGTTCCGGAGCACGTCCACGATCATCACGTTCTCGGCTCGGTCTTTCGCACTCGCTTGCAGCTCCGCTGCAAGCTCTGCGTCGCGCGTTGCATCCGTGCTGCGCGGCCGCGTGCCCTTGATGGGCCGCGTCGTCACATCGGAGCCGCGCCGGCGCAGGAACAACTCCGGGCTCGCCGAGAGCACGGCGTGATCGCCCAAGAGCAACGTGGCGGCGAACGGCGACGGCGTGTGCTCGCGCAGCGCCGCGTCGAGTGCCAGCGCGTGCTTGTGGGCATCGCGCAACGGCAGTGTCCAGCGCTGCGACAGGTTGGCCTGGAAGATGTCGCCGCGTCGAATGGCCTCGCGGATGTCGTCCACCGCGCGCTTGTAGCCGGCCGCTGTGAACGTGCTGGTGGCCACGCGTGGACTGCGCGACGCGGGCGCGGGCACGCCACGCTCGGGTGTTTCGAGCAGCACGCGGAACTGCTCGAGCCGTTCGCGCGCGCGCGTGGCGCGCGCGTCGCCGTCGGCAGGCAGGCCGCTCGAGAACAACCACGTGCGGCCGGTGTCGTGGTCGTGCGCACCCGTCACGTCGTAGAGCCCCACGACGCGTTCGGGCAGCCGCATGTCGTCGCGCGCGAGCGAAGGGAGCCGCTCGAGCCGGCGGCCGTAGTCGTACGCCCAATAGCCCACCGCTCCGCCGATGAACGGCGGTGCGGGAGCGCCCGTTGTCTCAGGCGGTGCCACGTGTGCGGTGAACGCGCGGAATCGAGCGGCCACATCGTGCTCCCCGCCGCGGAACATCTCGAACGGGTCGGCGCCGAACAACGTCCAGCGCGCCTGTCGCACCCTGGCACCCGCGTCCGCCAACGACGAGCGCAGCGCGAACGCCCCGGGCAGTGCGGCCAGGGCGGCGAGCGGGTCGCGAGCGGGCTGGATCTCGCGCGAGAGCGTGGGGAAGGCGTGCAATGTGCGACTCATGCCGGCAACCCTACCTTTGTGCTCGGAAGATTGCAGATGCGAGCGGGGGCTGACGGAAGTCGTTGTCCTGCCATGCCCGCAAGCGCCGTGATCCTGCACACCCGCGATCTTCCGGGCGCCGCCAAGGTGTCGGTGGGGCTTGCAGTTGGCCCTTCATGGGCCCCCGGTCAGATTTTCCCGGCTGCCTTGCCGGCTCGCACCTCCTATCATCAGATGCAGTCCGGCGGCTCACCCACCGCCTGTCCCATCATCCCTCGAGGCAACACCATGCGCCCACGCGCACTCCGATTCGCCGCCCTGATCTCCGCGCTGCTCCTCGCGGCCGGCCCCGCGCGCGCACAATTCATCTCGAACGGCAGCTTCGAGCAGGGGCCTGCGATCCCGCTCGCCAACCCCATCTTCGCCGTGGCCCCGGGCAACACCGCGCTCACGGGATGGACGGTCTCCGGCGGCGCGATCAGCATCATCACGGACAACTACTGGGTGCCACAGTCCGGCCACCGCAGCGTGGAGCTGTCGAGTACCGGTCCGGGGGCGATCGAGCAGACGTTCGCCACGTCGACGGGTGCGAACTACCGGCTCACGTTCTGGCTCACCGGCGAGCCGTTTTCCTCACCCACGCTCAAGCACCTGCGCGTCACGGTGGGTGCCACGGTGCAGGACTACACGTATGACGTCACGCCCGCGTGGCACTGGGACATGTTCTGGTTGCAGCATTCGCTCGACTTCACCGCCGCGGGGTCCAACACCACGCTGCGCTTCGCGAGCCTCGATGCGTCGCAATGGGGCCCGGCCCTGGACAGCGTGAAGGTCGAATTGACGTCGCTGGACGTTCCCGCGTCGTCGCGGCTTTCGCTGAGTGCGATCTCGCCCGACCCGACCAGCGGCCGCGCGCGCGTCTCGTTCTCGCTCGCCAACGCCGGCCACGTGCGACTGGCGCTCTACGACGTGCAGGGACGCGAACGCGCGCGACTGCTGGACGGCACGCTCGGTGCGGGGCCGCACACGGCTGCGTTCGATGCGACCGAGTGGGGCGGCGCGCCGGGGCTCTACCTGGCGGTGCTCGAGACCGCGGGACAGCGGTTCGTCCGCCGGTTCACGGTGCTCCACTGATGCGGCGCCTCGGCGCCCTCGGATCGGCCGCACTGCTGGTACTGGCGATCGCACCCACGGGGGCCTTCGCCTGCGGCGCCGAAGGCTGCCCCTACATGAAGGACGCGCTCGGCTCACATACCCGCCGGGCCACGTTCATGTTGCGCTACGAGGTCTCGCCCCAGGACATGCTGTGGAACGGGTCCTCGCAGGCCGACCGCGACGAGCTCATCCAAGAGACATTCGCCAGCGGTGGCATGCACGAGGAACTCGAGCTCTACACGCACACCGCCGCTTGGATCCTCGACGGGCGAGCGCAGGTGAACGATCGGCTCGAGCTCACCGCGTCGTTGCCCTACATCCAGCGCGAGCATCACCACATGCTGGTGCACGCGCCGTTCTACAACCCGGCGTTCGAGGACCAGTGGATCTACGAAGGTCTCGGTGACGCGGTCGCGCTCGGCCATTACCGCGCCTGGGGCGCGGCGGAGGGTGGTTCGCTCACACTGCGAGGCGGCGTGAAGCTGCCCACCGGCGTGCGGCACGTGCCCGACGAGGAGAAGCTCAACCTCGGTATGCACTCCATGCTCGACCCGCCGGTGCGCCCGGGCACGGGCTCCACCGACTGGCTCCTGGGTGCGGAGGTCGCGCGGCCGCTGCCGTTGCGCAATGCGCTGCCGCTCTCGGCGAGCGTGATGTTCCGCTGGAATGGCGTCGGCACCGAGGACTACCGCGTCGGCAACGAGATCCAGGCCGGGTTGGGCAGCGGCTACGCACCGATGCCCTGGCTCACGTTGATCGCACAGGCCAACTACGTCGCCAACGCGGAGGACACGCCCGGCGATCCGGCGGAGCCGTCGCATCCGGGCGGGCGGGCGCTCTACTTGACGCCCGGTGCCACCGCGCGCATCACGAACATGTTCTCGATGTACGCGCTCTACCAATCGCGCGTGTGGGGCTACACCGACGACGCGAACGTGGTGGGCAAGGGCCACCTGGTGATCGGCACCTCGTTCACGCCGGGACCCTAGCGCTCATTCACTCGGCGCGCAGCGCTTCGACGGGGTCGAGTCGCGCGGCGCGCAGCGCAGGTACGACGCCGGCCAACAGCCCGACCGCGATCGCCATGACGATCGCCGCGACGATGATCACTGGCGGCACCTGCGCCTCGAGCCCCGGCACCGCGCGCGACAGCACCGCCGCCCCGCCGGCGCCCACGAGCAGTCCCGCCACGCCGCCCGCGCCCGAGGTGAGCGCGGCTTCGCACAGGTACCACGTCACCACCTGCGCGCGCGTGCCGCCCAGCGCGCGCACCAGCCCCACCTCGCCGGAGCGCTCGGTGACCACGATCCACAGGATGGTGAGGATGCCGATCGCCCCCACGAGCAGGCTGATGCCGGCGATCGCCACGACCACGCCGGTGAGGACGTCCATCACGTTCCCCGCCATCTTCATGGCGTCGCGCTGGTTCACGATGCTCACGTCATCCGCTCCGTGCCGGTCCACGATCGTCTCGGTGACTCGCCGGCAGATGGCCTCCACCTCGTCCACCGACGAGGCGAGCAGGTCCACCTCGGTCAACTCGGGCCGGTCGAACATCGCCATCGCGGTGGCGACCGGGATGTAGGCCGTGTCATTGAGGTTGAACCCGAGGAAGGTGCCTTTCGACTGCATCAGGCCGATGACGCGGAACGACCGGCCCGCGATGCGCACGCGCTGGCCGAGCGGGCTCGTGGCACCGAACAGTTCACGCGCGAGTTCGGGACCGAGCACGGTCACCGAGCCACCCGCGTCCCAATCCTGTTCGGGGAGGAACGAGCCCTGCGCGACCGGCAGGCTCCACACCCGCGGCATCTCGGACGTGACACCCTGCACCATGACGTTGCGTCGCCGGCCGCCGCCTTCCACGAGCGCGCTGCCGTACGTGTAGGCCACCGTGCCCACGACGCCCGGGATGCGCGACAGCGCGCGCGCGTCGTCGATCGTGAGCCGGCGCGCGCTGCCGCCGATCCCGGGGATGCCGGCCGTGGTGACCTTGCCGGCGTGGACGCCGATGATCGCGGTGCCGAAGGTGTTGATCGCGTCGTTCACATACCGCCTCGCGCCCTCGCCCAGCGCCACCATCAGCACCACCGCGGCGACGCCCACCGCCACGGCGAGGGCCGAGAGCCCGTAGCGCAGCCGGTGCGCCGACAGTGCTTCGAAGGACAGGCGCAGCAGGTCGGGGGTCCTCATACACGCTTCCGCAGTGCATCCGCCGCGGGCCAGCGCGCGGCGCTGCGCGCGGGGAGCCAGCCGAACAGGATCCCGAGGCCGAGCACGAACAACACGCCACCCGCGAGCCACAGCGGCTCGGGCCGTATGGGGAACGCGGGCCACAGCGCTCGCGCCGCGGCCACCATGACCAGGTGCGCGGCCAGGCCGGCGATCGCGCCCAGCGCGCACAGCGCAGCCGCCTCGGTGAGGAACAGCACGCGGATGTCGCCCGGGCGGCCGCCCAGCGACTTCAAGAGCCCGATCTCGCCCACGCGCTCGGAGACCGACACCAGCATCACGTTCATGATGCCCACGCCGGCCACCAGCAACGACAGTGCGGCGATCGCACTCAGGGACAGGGTGAGCACGTCCAAGATGCCGCGCACCGTGGCGAGCATGGCGTCCTGGGTGATCAGCGTGAAGTCCTCCTCCTGGTGCCGGTCGGTGAGCACCGCACGCAGTTGCTCGCTCACCCGGGGCAGCGCCTCGGCGGACGCGGCCTGCACGAGGATGTGGTGCAGGTTGCTCTGGCCCAGGAGCGCCATCCCGGCGCCCGCGGGGACGAGCGCCATGTCGTCGAAGTCCACGCCCAACGACGTGCCCTTGCTGTCCATCACGCCGATGACGCGGAACTTGGCCTCGGCGACGCGCACGGACTTCCCGGCCGCAGGTGTGTCGCCGAACAGTTCCCTCGCGAGCTTGGCTCCCAGCACCACCACATGCTCGCGGCCCGCACGCGAGCCGCCGGGCAGGAACGAGCCGGACTGGACCGTCAGGTCGCGCATCGCGGCGAACTCGGAAGTAGCTCCGGCCAGGTACACGTCGCGGCGACGGCTCTCGTACTCGACCGAAGCCGTGCCGAGCGACAACGGGACGACGCGCACGGCCTGCGGTACCTGTCGCCGGATCGCGTCGGCGTCGTCGATCGTGAGCGGCCGCTCGCCCGCCATGCCGGCCCCACTTCCCAGCCCCGAGGTCTCGATCCGGCCGGGGCTGACCGTGATCAGGTAGGAACCGACGCTGGCGAACTGCCCGAGCACGTAGCGCTTGGCCGCCTCGCCCATGCCGGTGAGCGCGAGCACGGACGTGAGCCCGATCGCGATCGCGGTGAGCGTGAGCACGGTGCGGACGCGATGCAGCACCAGCGACTCGCTCGCCAGGCGGACGACGTCCAGCGCTCTCATCTCGTGCTCTCCACATGCGCGAGCACCACGTCGCTCGCGAGCCGTCCGTCCACCATGCCGATGCGGCGTTCGGCGCGCGCGCCCATCCGCGGGTCGTGCGTCACCATGACGATCGTGAGCCCGCCGGCGTGCAGGCGCTGGAGCAGCGCCATGATGTCGTCTGCCGTGCGCGTGTCGAGGTTGCCGGTCGGCTCGTCGGCAAGCAGTAGTGACGGGCGCGCCGCCATGGCGCGCGCGATCGCCACACGCTGGCGTTCGCCGCCCGAGAGCTGGTCGGGGCGGTGCGTCGCGCGAGGTTCGAGCCCCACCGCGTCCAGCACTTCGCGCACGCGTTCGCGGCGCGTGGCCGGGGCAATGCCGGCGAGCACCAGCGGCAGCTCCACGTTGCGTGCGGCGGTCATGCGCGGCACCAAGTGATACGACTGGAAGATGAAGCCCACGCTCTTCCGCCTCACATCGGCGAGTTGCGCCTCGGTGAGCCCCTGCACTTCGCGACCCTCGAGCACGTAGCGACCCGACGTCGGGGTGTCGAGGCAGCCGAGCACGTTCAAGAGCGTGCTCTTGCCCGAGCCGGACGGGCCCATCACCGCCACGAACTCCCCGCGGCGCAGCGACAGCGACACGCCGTCCAGCGCCTTCACGGCCGTACCGCCCATGGGGTAGACGCGTGTCACCGATTCCAGCCGGAGCAACTCGTCGCCATGCGTGTGTCCCAGCGCGGGCGCCGGGACGGTGCTGGAGGAAGGCTCGGGCGGCGGTGAGGGCGCAGGCTCGGGCGGGTTCATCGTGCCGGCCTCGCGGCCGAGTCCGCCGGCGCCTTCGCACGAGCGGGAACGGCCGCACCGGCCTCGGCGCGCACCTTCGTCCCCGCGGTCAGGCCCGCGCGGTCGAGGGTGGTGATCACGACCTCGCCCGCCGAGAGCCCCGACGTGATCTGCGTCCAATCCCAATTGCGCAGGCCGGTCGTCACTTCGCGCGCGACCGCGCGGCCGTCCCGGAGCACGAGCACGCGGCGGCCGTCGATCACCGCCGCACTCGGGACGCGCAATGCCGCCGGCGTGCGCTCCAGCACCACCTCGACGTCCGCAGACATCCCGGGGCGCGGCGCGGGGCCTTGGCGTACGACCGGCAGGTCCACCTCGATCGCCAGCGTGCGGTTGGCTTCGCGCGTCTCCTCCACGACGGGGGCGACGCGCGTCACCGGCGCAGTCCACGATTCGCCGGGGAACGGGTCCAGCGTCACACGGGCGTCGAGACCACGTGTGACGAGTGCCGCATCGCGCTCATCGAGCGGGGCTCGCACGTAGAGCGAGTCGAGCGTCATCACCTCGGCGACAGGCTGACCGGGAGTCACCGACTCGCCGACTTCCACCAGGCGCTGTGTGACCACGCCAGTGAACGGCATTCGCACGCTCAGGTGCCGCACCTCGTCCGCGTGCGAATCCACTGCGGCGTTCGCGGCCTGGTAGCGCGCCTCCGCCGCGGCGAGCTGGGCGGTGGCAGCGTCGCGCTTGGCGCGGAACGCGTCCAGGTCTTCGTCGCTCGTGACCTTGCGCGCGTGCAGGGCGGCGACGCGTTCGTACTCGCGCTGGGCGAGATCGTGGTCGGCGTGGGCCGCGCGATGCGCCGCGTCCACCGCTTCTGCCTCGTGGCGCGCGGTGTGCAGTTGCGCCTCCGCCGTGCTCGCGTCCACCTGCAGCAGCACGTGACCGCCGGGGACCAGGTCGCCCTCGAGCCAGGCGAAGGACACCACGCGCCCGCCACGCTCGGCCGCGACTCGGGCCACGCGACGCGCACGCACGGTGCCAGCATCACTGTTGGCGACGAGCTGCTCGACGAGTCCCGTCGCGGCCGTGGCCGTGCCGACGTCCACCGGCTTCGGCGCGCAGGCCTGTCGCAGACCCAGTGTGAGCACGACCGCGCCCACGGCGACGATCACGAGCGTCTTCCACCTGCGCATGGCCCCTCCACGTCGGGACCGTCAGGTGTTGCAGGGGGCGTGCCGTGACGCCGTGTTCACGCGAGCCGCCCAAACCGCGGTCGCGCAACGCCCTGACGCGCATCCGACGTATTCGTGCGTACATGCCGCTGCCAATGCGGCAGGCGCCGAGCTGCCACTCGTGTCACTCCGGCTCGCGACGACCCTTGTGGCTCGCGCGACCTTGACGACCCGGCAGTGCGGATGCACCTTGCGCGGACGCGGCCGGCAAGGATGCCGGTGGCCACGGGGGTGTGATGCCCCGAAACGACGCACGGAGGCGTGAACTGGACTCTCTCCTGATCCAGGGCGGCACACTCGTCTGCATGGACGCCGCCCGTACGGTGAGCCGGAGTGACCTGCTCGTCGCGGACGGGCGCATCGTCGCGATCGGGCCCGCGGTGCCTGCCGCACTCGCCGCACTGCCCGGCGGGCGCGCGACGCGCACGTTCGATGCCACCGGTGCGCTCGTGCTGCCGGGGTTCGTGCACGCGCACCTGCACCTGTGCCAGACGCTGTTCCGAGGCTTCGCCGAGCATTCCGACCTGATGCACTGGCTGCGCGAAGCGATCTGGCCGCTCGAGGCCGCGCACACCGAAGCCTCGCTCGCGGCCTCGGCACGACTGGGCGTCTGCGAGCTGATCGCGGGCGGGGTGACGTGCGTGAACGACATGGGCACGGTGCACCACACCGACGCGCTCGCGACCACGCTCGAGGCCTCGGGGCTGCGCGCCGTGTTCGGCCCCGCGCTCATGGACCAGGGTGAGCGCGTGCCGGCGCGGCTGCTGGAGGGTGCGAAGCACGCGCTCGCATCCGCACTGGCGCTGGCCGACCGGTGGCATGGGGCCGCCGACGGACGACTACGCGTCTCGCTGGCGCCTCGCTTCATCCTGTCGTGCAGCGAACAGCTGTGGCGCCACGTCACGGTTGTCTCGCGCGAGCGTGGGCTGTTGGTCCACACCCACCTTGCCGAGTCCCCGACCGAGGGCGGCGAGGTGAAGGGTGCGGTCGGGAGCCATGCCGCACCGTACTTCGCGAAGCATGGCGTGTTGTCCCCTCGGTTCGTGGGCGCACACGGCGTGTGGCTGGATGCGGACGAAGTCGCGATGTTCAAGAAAGCGGATGCCGCGCTGGTCCACTGCCCGGGCTCGAACTTGAAGCTCGGCTCGGGGCTCGCCGACGTGCGCGCCTGGCGCCGCGCGGGCGTGCGCTGCGGGCTGGGCTCGGATGGCGCGGCCTGCAACAACCGACTCGACACGTTCGCCGAGATGTCGCTCGGCGCCGGCATCGCGCGCGTCGTGCATCGGGATGACCCGCTCAAGGCGCAAGACCTGTTGGCACTCGCCACTTGCGACGGCGCGGCCGCGCTGGGCCTCGCCGCCGAGACGGGTTCGTTGGAAGTCGGCAAGCAAGCGGACGTCACGGTGGTGCGCGTGAACGAGGCGCACCATGGTCCCGCTCCCGAACGCGATGTGTACACGACGCTGGTGCATGCGGCGCGGCCCACTGACGTGCGGCTCACCGTCGTGCAGGGGCGCGTGCTCTACCAGGACGGCGAGCACACCACGCTCGAGCCTGCCCGCTGCGTGGCGGAGGCCTCGGCCGAAGCGCGCGCGCTGGCCCAGCGCGCGGGCTTTGCGGGGGCCAGCGCGTGATCATCGGGCCGTGCACGGTCATCACCGGAGGATCCGACCCGCAGGTCTACGAGAACGCCGCGATCCGCGTGCGCGACGCGCACATCGCCAACATCGCCGGCGCCGGGGACCTGGCGCGCGCCTACCCCGACGAGATGCTGTGGCCGGCGCGTGACCGCGTGGTGATGCCCGGGTTCGTCAACACGCACGCGCACCTGGCCCGGCACCTGGCGCGCGGTCTGGGGCTGCGCTCGCCGGCCGAGTGGCGCGCGTACGACCGCGCACTCTCGATCGAGGACGTGAATCGCGCCGTGAGTGCCGCGCTGGTCGAGGGCCTGCGGCATGGCGTGACGACCGTGGTGGACTTCCACCGCTCGGGAGCCTGTCTGGACCTGTCGCTCTCCGAGGTGATGGGAGCAGCGGACCGGATCGGCGTGCGCGTGGCCACCTGCTACGGCGCCGCCGAAGACGACACGCCGCTCGAACGCCGCGCGGCGATCGACGAGAGCGTGGGCTTCGCGCGCGAGCTGGCGAGGAACGGGCGCGGCAAGCTCCGCGGCATGCTGGGCGTGCAGGCCACGAGCCTGCACGGTATCGAAACCCTGCTCGCCGAAACGCTCGAAGCCGCCAGCGACCGCTACGCGGTGCACGTGGACCTGGCGCTGGACCTCACGCCGGCCGAGCGCTGGAACAAGCCCAAGGTGCTCCCGGCCGAGGCACTGCCCGCGCTGTGGGCGCACGCCGAACGCGCTCCGCGTGACCTGCTGGCGGCCGTGCGGGACCGCGGCGATGCGCTTTCGGCGAGCGGCGTGGCGAGCTCGGCCGCACTCATGCGCGAGGGGGATCTCGCCTGGGGAAGCGACGATGGCGCGAATGCGCCGCCGATGCTCGAGGGCTCGCCGCTGCCGCGCATGGCGGAGGCCCACTACCGGCGCATGTTCGTCCACGGTGCCCGCTGGGCCGCCGACCACTTCGGCGAGGAGTTGGGCGTGTTGGCCCCGGGTGCCCCCGCGGACCTCATCATGGTGGACTACCGGCCGGCCACCGAGCTCTCGAGTCGCACATTGCTGCAGCACCTGGCGATCGGACTGCTGCGCGCCAGCGTCTCCGGCGCGATGATCGCGGGCCAGGTGGTCATGGACAATGGCGTGCTGGTGACGGTGGACGAGCGTGAGGTGGCCACTCGCGCGCGCGAATGCGCGGCGCGGCTGTGGAAACGCATCACGTGAGCACAGTCGCGGCCCGGGCGGTGCTGCGCGAGTTGCTGCTGCTCGCGTGGCCGGTGGTGCTGTCGCGTTCCACCCAATCGGTGGTGGGACTCGCCGACGCGCTGATGAGCGCGCGATTGGGCGACGAGGCCCTGGCCGCGGTCACGACCGGTGCGGTGAACCTGTTCTCGGTGGCCGTCCTGCCCATGGGCACGGTGTTCATCGTCCAGAGCTTCGCCGCGCAACTCCAGGGCCGAGGCGATCTGGTCGCCGCACGCCGCTACGCCTTTTACGGCCTGGCCGTGGCCGCGTTCACGACGCTGGTCGCCGCGGCCGCCACGCCGTTCGTGGGCGACGTCATCGGTGTGTTCCGGTTCTCCTCGGGCGTGCACGACTCGATGACCGAGTATGTGCAGTGGCGCGCCTGGTCCATGGGGCCCTACATCGCGATCGAGACGCTGGGCAACTGGTTCGGCGGCCTGGGCGACACGCGCGTCCACATGCGCGGCAGTGTCATCACCATGGTGGCGAACGTCGCGCTCAATTGGGTGCTCATCTACGGCAACCTGGGCGCTCCAGCGATGGGCGTGGCGGGTGCGGCACTCGCCAGCGGCCTCGCCACCTGCCTCGGGCTCGCCTACATGATGAGAGTGTTCGTCCAGCGCCAGCGCGCCGTGGCCGGAGGCCAGCCACTCGCCCCACGTATGGCGGAGTTCCTGCGCATGCTGCGATTCGGCGTGCCGAACGGGCTCAACTGGTTCATGGAGATCGCGGCGTTCACGCTGTTCCTGAACGCGGTCGTCTCGCGCTTGGGCACCACCGTGCTCGCGGCGATGAACGCCATCCTCCAGGTCAACTCGCTGTCGTTCATGCCGGCGTTCGGCGTGGCCTCGGCGGGCGCGGTGCTGGTGGGGCAGGCCATCGGCCGCGGCGACAAGGACCAGGTCCCGCGCATCCTGAAGCTCACCGTGACCGTGGCGTTGTCGTGGCAGGTGGCGGTGGGGCTCGTCTACTTCAGCATCCCGGGGCTGCTCATGAGCGCGTTCGAGTCCGAGGCGGGCTCCAGCGACCTGGTGCGCATCGGCGCCGGCATGCTGGCGATGTCGGCCGCCTGGCAGGTGTTCGACGCGTTCGGCATCACCGTGGGCGAAGCGTTGCGTGCCGCGGGTGACACCGCCTGGTGCATGTGGGCGAGGCTCGGCACCGCGTGGTTGCTGTTCGTGCCCGTGGCGTGGTGGACCGTGACTGTGAAAGGCGGCGGCCCGGTGGCGGTGATCGGCGTGGTCGTGTTCTATCTCGCCGTACTGAGCGTGGCGTTCGTGTGGCGCTTCACGTCCGGGGCATGGCGGAAGATCGAGCTGGTGGACGCCGAGCCGCAGCCGTGAGCGACGTGACTCGAAAGAAAGGTGTCCCGATGGCGCGGAGCAGGTGGGGGGCGGTGTCGCTGGTGCTGCTCGCGGTGATCCTTATGGGCGTACCTTCGTTCGCCGAGGACAAGCCCACGACCGCCGCCGCGGCCGACACCGGCGTCGCGCTCCCGGCGTGGCTCGCCGGACCGTGGACCACGCAGCGCGGCACGCGGACGATCGAGGAGCAGTGGAACGAGCCGCGCGGCGGCATGATGCAGGCGACGGGCCGCACCACCCAGGGTGAGCGGTTGGTGGAGTTCGAGTTTCTGCGCATCGTGCGGCGCGGCGGCTCGCTGGTGTTCATCGCGCAACCCAACGGTGCGCCGCCCACCGAGTTCGCGCTCACCGCGCACGGCCCCGACAGCGTGCGGTTCGAGAACCCCGCGCACGACTTCCCGCAGGTCGTCTGCTACCGGCGCACCGGTGCGGACGCCGTCCTGGCCGTGGTCTCCGCCACACGCGACGGCAAGGTGAGCGCCGTCCGGTTCGAGTACCGCCGCCCGGCCGCGGCAGCCGGCAGCACGCGCTAGCGGAGCCCGGCAGGCGTAGACTCGCGCGCGGGAGGGCTCATGCGCACACTGTCGCTCTGGCACGTGGATGCATTCACGAGGCGCGCGTTCGGCGGGAACCCTGCGTGCGTCGTGGTGTTGGAGAAGCCGCTCGACGAGCCGCTCATGCAATCCATCGCGGCCGAGAACAACCTGAGCGAGACCGCGTTCGTGATGCGCCAGGGCGAGGACTACTCGATCCGCTGGTTCACGCCCGAAGTCGAGGTGGACCTGTGCGGCCACGCCACGCTCGCCAGTGCGCACGTGGTGTTCGAGCACCTGGAACCCAAGCGCGACCGGGTCACGTTCCATTCGAAGAGCGGGCCGCTGCACGTCACGTTCGACCATGCGACCGACCGGCTGGTGCTGGACTTCCCCGAGTACACCTGCGAGCGAGCACCACTCGAGGACGCCGTGGCGGCAGCACTGGGCGGCGTGCGGCCCGAGGAAGTCTGGCAGGGCCCCAAGCTCATGGCGGTGTTCGCGACCGAGCAGGACGTGCGCGCGCTGGTGCCCGACTTCGCCCGTGTCCGCGAGCTGCCGGGCTTCGGGCTGATCGTCACCGCACCCGGCGACGCCTGCGATTTCGTCTCGCGCTACTTCGTGCCGCAGGCGGGCGTGAACGAGGACCCGGTGACCGGAGCCGCCCATTGCCAGCTCACGCCGTGGTGGGCACGACGCTTGGGCCGGAACGCCCTGCACGCGCGACAGGTCTCCCGGCGCGGCGGGGAGCTGTGGGTGGAACACGTCCCGCCACGCGTGCGGATCGCCGGGTATGCCGCCGAGTACCTCAAGGGAACGGTCGAGCTTTGACGAGTCCGTGGCAGCACGGCGGCTGGTCGCGGTAGCATCAAGAGTCGCTGTCCCCACTACGCGGAGGCCGAATCCTCTTGATCCCGTTCGCACGCGCCGCACGTGTTGCCGTTGCCCTGGTCCTGATCACCGCCTCGTTCGCGCTGGCGGCGGCTTCGTCGGCGCCGACTGCGCCATCGACTCCGGTGAAGCAGCCGCGGCTCCAGGACTTCATCGCCGAGCCCGGCTCGTCGCAGAAGTTCCAGCCGTTCATGCTGCACGCCGACCTGTGGCTGGGCCTGGACCAGCGCGCGAAGCTCGACACCATCGTGTTCACGCTCGAGAACGGTGCCCGCACCTGCCAGGTTATGAAGATCGACAGCACCTGGGCGGTGGACTACACGTGGGTCTACCCGCACGACCGGTTCCCGCCGCGCTGGTATGACGCGCGCGACCTCATCCGCACCGGCGACTCGCTCAAGCTGGACGACGCGGCCGACATCCGGCTCACGTTCGGCACGCTGCGCGTGGGCGTGCGCGCGAAGACGCTCAAGCAGGCCACGGCCGAGGCCTACCGCCTGTGGCCGCACGAAATCCCGCCCGCGATGCAGGGCCGGCTGAAACTCAAGCTCGAGCGCGCGAAGAAGGCGATGGCGGGGGAGAAGGAAACCGAGCCGGAGTTCCCCGAGAAGAAGTGAGCGCGGCTTAGGTGTGGAGTCTCAGGACGTTGTTCACACGCGGGGCCGCAGCTGACTGAAGGGCGGTCTGCCGTCGAGACTACCGTGCGGCCGGGCTCGGTTGTAGTGGCGCAGCCAGCGCGGCAGGACGCGGGCGCGGGCCTTCGAGGTCAGGTAGGCGACGGCGTACGCCCACTCCCGTAGCAGTGTCTGGATGAAGCGCTCCGCCTTGCCGTTGGTCCGCGGGCGGAAGGGCCGCGTGCGTTTGTGGATGACGCGCAGGTGCTCGATCTCCTGCGCGAAGCGGCGGCCGATGTAGCCCGAGCCGTTGTCGGTCAGGACCCGCCTCACACGGATGCCGAGCGTGCGGTACCACGCCAGGGCCCGACGCAGGAACGCCGCCGTCGTCTCGCTCGTCTCATCACGCAGGACCTCGGCGTAGGCGATGCGCGTCCGATCATCGATGGCCACGTGGACGTAGTCCCAGCCCGCACCCCGGCGGCGGCGACTGCGGTCTCCGGTGACGCGATGGCCATGGAAGCCGGTGATCCGGCCCAGCTTCTTCACGTCCAGGTGCAGCAGGTCGCCGGGCCGGCGGTGTTGGTAGCGGTTCTCCGGCTCGGGCACGTCGAGCTTCTTCAGTCGCTCGAGCCCAGCCCGCTGGAGCACTCGCGCCACCGTGGCCCGTGGGCGCTTCAGGTCGCGCGCGATCTGCGGGCCCGTCATCCTCGTGCGCCGCAGCAACAGGATCATCTCCCGCCACTCCGTCGGCGTCCGGCTCGGGCTGCGCCTCGGCCTCGAGCTGCGGTCGATCAGACTGGTCGGGTCCGTCGCAACATGGCGGCCCAGCCACTTGTGCGCGGTCCGTCGGCTGATCCCTGCGGCCTCTGCCGCGCGCGTCACCGTCCAACCCGCTTCCCGAACCCGGCCGACGAGCAGGGCTCGACTGGCGGGACACGTCCGTGCTCCACTGTGGAGGTTCATCCGGGGTTCGTCGCTGACCAGTCGTTAGTGGCCTCGAACACCACCAACTTCTGTCAGAAGGACCCCGGTTGAACAGTCTCAGGGTGTGAACAACCTAGTGAGACTCCACACTTAGGCCGCCACTACCTTCCCACTGGTTCGACCGGCTTCCTGCAGCGCGCGTTCCAGCAGCGCGCGAGGAACGATGCCGTCGCCCTCGTACATCCGACAACTGTACGAGTAGTCCGTCCGGTGTCTCATCGCCGGGTCGATATCCTGACCGTTGACCTGGATCGTCGGCGAGCCGAAGAACCTGAGCGCGGGCGCCTGCTCGGGGTTGTCCACCGCGACTTCGCGGATCGTCGCGGCGACGCCCAGCGACTCGACCACGTCGCGAACCAACGCGGATGCGGGAGGATGATTCGGGCAGCCATCGAAGAACAGGATCTCGATCCGAATCAGGGCTCCTCCTTGGCTCGAGTGGCTGCGACCACCCTCGAGCGATGAAGCAAGGCTCCCATGCCCCTCACACCGAATCAAGGTCGACCTGTAATCGCGATCACTCAGTGCGCCTGAAGATTCATATCCACGTCGACCGCCGGGACGCCGCGGAAGACGAACGCCACGCGGTCGTACCCGATGCACCGAAACATGGTGGCGGGGAGCGGGCCCTCGACGCCGGGCCTTGCACGCTCGCGTCATCCGACTGCCCCCGCCGGTACACCCGAATCCATCGTCGGCGCACCGGGCCGTTCACCTGCGCGCGGCGCGTGCCCCACAGGGCGAAGTCAACTCGTTGCGTGCCACGGTGGTGGGAAGTCGCCTCCAACCCGGCACGCCCACTGCAATGTCTTACCGGAGAAGCGACTCCCCAGGCTTCGACCACCCGACGCGGCACACGCCGCTCAGGAGACCACCATGAAGGCCATGCACCTGATGATCCTTGCTGTCGCGTTCTCGAGTGTCACCGCTTCGATCGCCAGCGCTCACTCGACCACTCAACGCGTGGACCGTCGTCAGTACGCGCAGCACCTGCGCATCCGAGAGGGCATGCGCAGCGGCCAGCTCACGCCGGGCGAGCGCGCTCGCCTGCGTTCGGGCCAGGCGCACGTGCGTCGCGTCGAGCGCCGTGCGTGGCGGGATGGCGCGTTCAACCGCGCCGAGCGGCGGCATCTGGAGCGCATGCAGGACCGCCAGTCGCGCCGCATCGCGCGCTTGAAGCACAACCACCGCAGCATCTGAAGCGTTCGTCCGTACGCGTCGTGCCGGTCCACCACTCGCCAGGGCAAGGAACGGGCGGCATGACGAGCCCCCGGCGGAGCGATCCGCCGGGGGCAGTGTTTTCTCACGCGTGCGAAGCGCCAGCGCGCAAGACTCAACGCATGCGCAACAAATGCAGCGGCTGCTGGTAGACCACCGTGTACCTCGCCGTGCGGCCGGTCGCGCCCAACGGCTCGGTGTACTCGAACCGCAGCGAACTCGTGGGATCGGGGATGCCGGTGCGCCACGCCAGCGTGAGTCCCGTCTCCGACAGCCACTCCGAACTGTTCGGCCAGTCACGCTTCGTGGGGCGGGCCTGGTTCGTGACCGGGTCGCGACCCCAGGCGGCACCCGACGCCACGAACGCACTCACGTGCAGCGGCATCCACGCCGGCAGCGGCAGGTGGAGCAGCTCGTGCAGGTCGTCCACCAGCATCAGGTCGGCGCGGCCGAACGTCCGGCCCGCGCTCGACCATTCGTTGCGATCGAGCTGGCGCACGTTGGGCGCGCCACCGAAGAAGAACGGGTTCTGCGGCAGCACCTCGCCATGCAGCCGCCCGTAGCTCGCCTGCGGCACGAACGCGAAGTGCTTGCCCAGCGAGAGGTCGCCTCCCGCGGCGACGAGCGTGCGGTTGTAGTCGAACGCGCTGCCCCACTTGGGCGCGCTGGTCCAGTGGCCGGCCTGCACGCGGAACCGCGTTCCCGGCACGGGAAGCTCGCCGGTGATACCCAACTCGTGCACGCGGCCGTAGGCGGCCGTGAAGTTGGTGTCGAGTTCCTGTGAACCGAACAGCGCCCAGTCGGTGGTGAACGGTAGGGAGGATTCGAGCTGGTCGCGCCACGCGAGTGCCGCCCACACGCGATCGCGGTCCCAGCGCGCAGAGGCACGCCAGCCGTCTCGCCGCAAGTACTGGTGCAGGTCGCCGCCGAAGACCAGCGAGGCCATCGTGGTGACGACCGGGTCATACGAGTCGCGATCGGCGACCTCGGTCCAGCGGCCCACCGCCGCGCGCAGGGCCAGCCGCGTACGCGACTTCCTCAAGCGGAACGCGCCGTCCCAGCTGGCGTCCCCGATCACGTCCTTGGTGCCCGTCGTGTACTGGGCGCGGCCTGAGATCCGGCCCGGGATCCCGCGCGACATCGAGGCGCCGACGCCCAGTTGCGCACCGTCGGCACGGTTGTAGCCGGGAGCGGGTGTGAATTCGATCGGAAATCCCTTGTCGGTGCGGCGCAGCTGCTTGCCCGGCGGCAGCGCCAACGCCGCGGCGAGCGCGGAGTCGAGCCCGGTGGTGTCCAGCGGAGTCGCCGTGGCACCGAACCACGTGTCGGTAGAGTCCGAGAGCCCATGCATGTACGAGTCGAACGAGCTGTCCGCCGGAGCGCGGCTCGAGTCGCGGGCCGTCGCTCGGCTCGAGTCCGTGACGGCGGAGTCGCCCGCCGTGCGCCAGGGCATGCCGGCAGCCTGTGCGTGAGCGGCGGACGCGCAAGCGACAAACGCCGCCGCCAAGAGCAACCCTGCGAACCCAACTCGGCTCACGAGCCACTCCGCTTCCCGGACCCGACACGGACGCGATTCGCGCGGTCGGGCCGGTCGGTGCTCTCGAACAACGAGTCCGGCAGCGACGTGTTGATGGTGTAGTCCGTGAACGACATGCCGAAGTCGAACGTCTTCCCAATCCGAGGCATCGGAATGGTCAGCTCCATGCGCACGAGCGCGCGGGACAACACCCAGAAGTCGCCGGTGCGCGTGCGCTCGACCACCATGCGCTTGATGCTCTTCAAGAACAGTGGCACGGGCGACTGCCGGAACTCGATCTCCTGGCGCACGATCACGAACTCGCGTGTGTCCACCCACAGCCGCCCCGACGGCTCGGACACCGCGAGCGACGAACGTGGCTCGAAGCGCAGCGTATAGATCAGGTGGTCGCCAAGCAGCTTGCGGTCTTCGATCGTGAACCTGTAATTGCGGCGGTTCTCGGGCTGCAGAGCGAAGTTCACGATGCGCTCGCCCATCCCCGGCGAGAAGTCCGCCTCCGCCATGCCGTCGCCGTCTTTTTCCGGGTACTTCTCGTAGACGCGCAGGCGCACCGTGCGGATCAGGTCGGGCTTCTTCTTGTAGACCTTGTGCACGCTCTCGGCGAGCAGTTCGGGAGTGCCCTTGCCGGCGGTATTGCGCATGATGCGCAGCGTCGCGGTGAACGACTGGTCCTTGAGCAGCGAGTCGCGCCTCGCCTCGCCGCGGGCCACCCGGTCGAGGATCTCGTCGAGCGTGACACGAGGGGCTCGCACCAGGACCTCGGGCACCTCGGTCGTCATGGTGTCTTCGACCGCGAGCGACGGCCCCTGGGCGCGCACGGGCAGGGCCGCGAACAGGCAGGCGGTGAGGCCCGCCAGCGCAGTACCGGCGCGGAGGGGATGGGGCGGAAGGGGGCGGGACAGTGCCGGAGGGGGCAAGGCGGGTCCTCTTGGGGTGCCGGAACGGCGGCCGACGCTATCGGGTGGTGCGGCGGCTCCGCAACAGCCCGCGCGGAACCGCCACGCGGAAGCGCTGGAAACCCGCGTGCCACTGGCGAATGCGCTGGTGTTACGCACGGAGTTGGCCGCGCGTTGCATGTCCCGGACCGTTCGGCACGGCCTGTGCGTTATGATTTACAATGACAGACCCTACGCCCCACCGGCCCACGCCGGCCGGCGCTCATCAGGAGACCTCCATGTCAGACCGCACCATCCCCACTCGCTCCGAGCCGGGGGCCGCACTGCTCGCCATCGCACTCACCGTCCTCGCCACGGGAACCACTCCTCTCGCGGCCCGCGCCGCTGAGGATCCCGCCGCTTTCGCCACGCCCCTCGTGCTCGCACACGCGCAACTGGCCACGCCCGCGCCCGTCCAGTGGGCGGCCGTTCGCTACGTGCCCGAGCCGCAGGCCAGGCCGAAGCCGGCGGGGCCCAAGCCCGCTCATGACGTGAACGGCCGCAGCCAGATCCACGGCGGCATCTACGACCCTTCGAACGTGCTCGGCACGCGCGCGGTGATGGGGATTCGCGGCGGTCCGATGATCACGCGCAACATCCAGGTCGGGCTCGGATTCGACTGGATGTATGACGCGGAGAATGTCACGGCCACTTCCGGCGGCACCATCACGCCGGGCGGCACGCCGATCGGCGTCCAGCAGGTGGTCGAGCGCGCGTCGCTGCACCAGATCCCGCTCATGGCGTTCGCGCAGTTCGAGGGCTGGGGCCTGCTCTGGGTCGTGCCGTACGTCGGTGCGGGCGGTGGCTACCAGTTCATGGTCGTCACGGCGGACAACTACGCCACGAACCAGCATTTCGATGCCACGCTCGGCGGCTGGGCCTGGCAATCATGGGCCGGCGCCGGTTTCCCGATGGGCAACCGCGTGCGACTGACGGCTGAAGTGTTCCTGCACGGTGGCGACGTCTCGCGCACCACGACCGACACGATCACCGGGGTCACGGTGCGCCAGACCGCGCCGACCGAAGGCGTGGGCGCGCGATTCGGCATCAACTGGGGGATGTGAGCGGGGCTCGAACATTCGCGGCCTCCGGCCGCGGATGACCGCTGAAGACAGGACGGCCCCGGTGCCCGAGCGGCACCGGGGCCGTTCTCGTTGCCTTGCCCCCCGAAGTAATCCTTAGGAGTCCCTCCGGGAGACGGCTACGCTGGAGCCACGCTGTTTCGGTCGTGGTCGAGATTCGACCCCGCCGGCCCGCCCTGGGCTTGGGCGGCCGGCACGCTCGTCGACCTCCACGGTGTCCGCCCCACACCCGAGGAGGTCTCGTGTTCACGGCCGCTCGTCGCCCCGTTGCGCCATGGATCGGCATCTGCAGGTTCATCGCACTCGCCATGATCCCCCAACTGCTCACCGCCCCCCTCGATGCCCAGGCCGCGCTGAACAAGAGCGGCCGCTGGATCTCAGGCCCTGATCTGGAATTCTCCGGTACGCACGTGGCGGTGCTACGCATGCCGGGGACTGACACGACATCGGTGTTCATGTTCGGGGAGTCCGGTAGCCCGCAGACGATGAAGTTCTGGCGATTCGCGCCTGGTGACACGAACCTGCGCTGGCCGACGCTGGCGAACACTCGCGAGTTACCGCACCCGAACGACCTGAAATCCGACTTGTTCTGCAGCGGCCATGCGACCCTTCCGGACGGCAGGATGCTCATGGTGGGTGGCACCTGGCTGCCCGATACCATCTGCCAGCACGTGTACGCACTGGATCCCGGCTGGCAGCCGACACAGCAGGACACGACGCCGTGGGAGCAGAGCGCGATGATGGCCGTGGAGCGCTGGTACGCGAC